>Ga0180433_10001451_pt1 | contig 39477 bp, 40 predicted proteins | sample SS_ome_8_FD_132980 | JGI IMG/M metagenome (GOLD analysis project Ga0180433, IMG submission 132980) | Hypersaline lake sediment archaeal communities from the Salton Sea, California, USA - SS_1_D_1 metaG | ecosystem: Environmental > Aquatic > Non-marine Saline and Alkaline > Hypersaline >... | reverse complement strand
GTGTTCCCTTACCAGGCTGTGAGGAAATCTCGAACTTGCCGTCTAGCAATCTGGCTTGCTGTTCCATTCTTTGTAAGCCCAGCTTGCCTGTGGCAGCAAATTCACTTATGTTCTCCGGTAGGGAGAATCCCCGTCCGTCGTCTTCAATCGTCATTCTGTAACTACTGGCGACGAAATCCAGTGTCACTGTAGCCGCGGTGGCATGGGAGTGCTGGACGACGTTGTTTAAGGCGTCCTGGGCAATGCGGAAGAGTATAATCTCGAACTCGGGCGGCAAGCTGTGCTCCTTGCCTTTGACCTGCAGGTTAATCTTTATGCCGCTTTCGAGAGACAGGCTTTCCGTCAGCCATCTCAAAGCCGGCAAAAGGCCTACGTTATCCAGTATGCTTGGTCTCAGCTCACGGCTCAGCCTTCGGACATCGTCGATGGTGTGAAGAAGCATGATCATGATTTCCTCCGCCTGTTTCTTGGCTTTCGGTGACAGATGGCCGTAATCGCCGGACTCGAGAGCGCGGGCACGGTTGGCGATGACCAGCAGAGATTGTATGGTATTATCGTGCAGCTTGCGGGCTAAGCGACGCCTCTCATAGTCCTGGACCTTAAGAATTCGGGCTAAGGACATTAACCGGCTGGCTCTTACTCTCTGCCAGGTTCTGCTCTCTTTTAACCCCGGATTGTAGTCTAGGGCAACGAACAGTCCTAGCAGCAGTGCCACTACTGCCACAAGCGCGGTCCTTAGTAAGGACTCGAAGCTGGGCGAGTCCTGTATGGCGCGTGGCAGTATGGCTGCCATGAATACACACCAGGTTGCAAGCGTGCCTTGTACGCGAAAGACTACACTGGCGTGTACTAGCGGTATGAAGAAGAGGAAGCTTAATACGAAAATATATACGCCCTGGGCGGATACGATGTCTTTTGCCCAGGGAAACCAGCCGGTGATGCCGAGATAGCTGGCATTGTACAGTAAAGCCAGAACGGTCATAAGGCAGGTAATTATCCAGAAATGACGGTTGCGGAGAATGCCCTTCGTCCTTTGAGAAGCGACGTTAGCAGTCGTGTCCGTATGCATCTGTCTCATTGAATATCGTCCATAGATAGGAATCCGGTCCGTAGTCCGGCGATAACAGCCTCGGTACGTGAGGCCACTCTCAGCTTGGAGAAGATATCGGCTAAATGCCCTTTTACCGTGCGTAGCTTGATGCCGAGAGTTTGAGCGATATCTTTGTTGCTCATGCCGCGCGCTGTCAGTTTAAGTATCTCTAATTCGCGGGTCGACAGCTTTTCGCCGGCTTCCAGCGATACCGGCCTGGTGGGATAGCGGGCGGCCTGCTTCATGAGACGCTGCCCTATGGCGTGAGATAAGACCATCTCACCTGTAACTACGGCGCGTACCGCCTGCACAACCTCATCGCCGAAGGCGCTCTTGATGAGGTATCCGGCGGCACCGGCCTGCAGAATCTCCAGTATGCACTCGTCGTCGGTATGTACGGTGAGTACCAGCACCGCCACATCCGGGCATGTTGCTTTGATTTGCTGTGTTGCCTCGAGGCCGTCCATATTGGGCATGCTTATGTCCATGATTACTATATTCGGTGATATTTCGGTGGCAAGTCTAACTGCTTCTCGGCCGTCACCTGCCTCGCCTGCGATTTCAAAATCCTTTTCCTTCCCCAGAAGGTCCTTGAGTGCCTTGCGCAGCAGTGGATGGTCGTCAGCTAGGACTATTTCCGTCTTGCCCGACTGTCTTTTGGCTATATCCAGTGTTGAAGCCCTCTTATTCATGTTGTTTAGTTATTCTATCACCAGGGTAGACTGGGACACAAGCACGCGGTCTTTTGGGCCCGGAACGGCCTTTAGTACCTGTCCAAAAGAGCCTTGTGAAGGATAGAGGATAAACGTAAACTGATAGGTCAAGGTGCTCATAGTCAACCGCAGAAGGCAGCTCTGATAGAAATCACTTATCAACAGCTTTCTGTATGATTTTAGCAGGAGGATAAAATGAACGTATTCGAAGAAGTCAAAAAGGCTCTATGTAAAGCGAATCCAGGGCTCGAGGAGAGCAAGGTGGTCTCAGGTGCTCTGCTGAAGGACGATTTGGATATAGATTCACTGGATTTGGTAGAAATTGCAATGGCAATCGAGGATATTTTTAGCATAACGCTGCCGGAAGACGAGATGGAAAACATTACCACGGTGGGAGATGTAGTCTCTGTAATCGAAGCGAGGCTAAAGATAAAAAGTGGCTAATCGGGTGGTGGTAACCGGCTATGGAGCTGTTACGCCGCTCGGCCTGAATGTTGAAGATACCTGGCGCAGCTTAATAGCCGGTGCATCAGGCGTTGGTTACATCAGCTTGTTCGACGCCACTGATTTTAAGGTCAAGATAGCCGCTGAAGTAAGGGGTTTTGACCCTCTTGTTTACCTAGACCCAGCTATGGCTCGGCGCAACGATCGATTTGCGCAGTTTGCTCTTACAGCCGGTCTGCAAGCTATTGAATCTGCCGGACTTAAAATAGATGATACTAATAGATATGATGTCGGCGTCTTGATAGGTAGTGGTGTTGGTGGGTTGGAGTCGCTGACGCAGCAGCTTGACATCTTGAAAACTAGAGGGCCAGCCAGAGTTAGCCCTTTCCTCGTCCCCATGATGATAGCGGATAGTGCTGCTTCTCAGGTATCGATCAAAACGGGAATCAGAGGCCCGAATTTGGGGCTGATTTCGGCTTGTGCCACGGGAACCGATGTCCTCGGAGTTGCCTATAAAATGATTAGATGGGGTGATGCTGAAGCGATGGTTGCTGGTGGAGCTGATGCTGCTGTAACCCCCGTTGGACTTGCCGGCTTCGCACAGGCTGGCGCGCTGTCCAGGAACAGTGAGCCCCAGAAGGCGTCGAGACCTTTTGACAGGGAGCGTGACGGCTTTATCGTTGGCGAGGGAGCGGCGGTTTTAGTCTTGGAGAACCTCGATTACGCCAGGTCTAGGGGTGCCGATATTATAGCTGAGGTTATTGGTTATGGGGCAACATCCGATGCTTATCACATTACACAGCCAATGGAGAACGGCGAGGCGGCAGCTAAGGCAATTAAGCGTGCTTTAGACGATGTGGAGCCTGACGAGGTTGACTATATCAATGCGCATGGGACTTCAACGCCGTTGAACGATGCCAGCGAAACGCGAGCCATCAAGAAGGCTTTTGGTGATAGGGCCTATGAAATCCCGATCAGCTCGGTGAAATCGATGCTCGGTCATATGATGGGTGCTGCCGGGGCTATTGAAGCAATCGTCTGCTGCAAGGTGATAAACGAGGGCATTATTCCACCGACGGTTAATCTCGATAACCCAGACCCGGAATGTGACCTTGATTACGTGCCGCATGTAGCCAGGGCTGGCGATGTCAAAATAGCTATCTCCAATTCCTTCGGCTTTGGTGGGCATAATTCAGTTATTGCCGTTGGAAGGTACGATGGGCAGTAGAATAGAAACACCGACTCGGGTATCAGACACGGCCATTGGTGTCGATATCATCGAGATAGGACGAATTGGCCGTGCCGTATCTAGGTGGCAGGATTCTTTCCTTAAGCGCATTTACACTCCGGCGGAGTTGGATGATCATCACAATATCTCCAGCTTGGCTGCCCGCTTTGCTGCCAAGGAAGCTGTGATGAAAGCTCTGGGAATGGGAGTAGGGGCAGTGAGTTGGAGAGATATCGAAATACTCAGGAAAGAGGGAGGTGCTCCTCTAGTTAAGCTTCATGGACGAGCGCTTGCGAGAAGCAAGGAGATTGGCATTGCCCGGTTTTCTATAAGTATGTCACATAGTAGAGAATACGCTGTTGCTTTTGTGGTCGGTCATGCTGTGTAATTTTGCCGTTTGTGACTTACTTGACATCGAATATCCCATCGTTCAGGGTGGTATGGCATGGCTTGGGACATTCGAGTTAGTTACGGCGGTATCTAATGCTGGTGGTCTGGGTGTTATTGGCAGCGGCGATGCCCCTACAGAATGGTTAAGGGAACAGATCAGACAGACCAGGGAATGGACCGACAAGCCGTTTGCTGTCAATATCATGATGATGTCGCCGTTTCTCAAAGATAATCTGGAGCTTATTCTGGCTGAGAAGGTGGGCATTGTCACCTTTGGCGGCGGTAACCCCGGTGGCTACCTGGCTAGATTGAAGGAAGCCGGTTGCAAGGTCATGCCGGTTGTTTCAAGTGTGGCTCTGGCGCGACGTCTGGAGAGACTTGGTGCGGATGCTGTTGTTGCTGAAGGCATGGAATCTGGCGGTCATGTCGGTGAGACTACTACCATGGCTCTGGTGCCACAGGTAGCCAGCAGCGTTAAAGTGCCCGTTGTAGCGGCCGGTGGTATTGCCGACGGTCATGGGTTAATAGCTGCTTTGGCTCTAGGTGCTCAGGGAGTGCAGATGGGCACACGATTTATCTGCTCTGAGGAGTGCATTGCTCATCCTAAGTTCAAAGAGCGGATTATGGAAGCCCATGACCGCGCCACGGTGGTAACCGGGGTATCGACAGGACATCCTGTTCGCTGTCTGGAGAACAAATTGACGTACCAGTTTACAGTTATGGAAGAAGCCGGAGCATCTCAGGCGGAATTGGAGGAGTTTGGCAGAGGTAAACTGTCTTCAGGAGTCATTCAGGGTAATGTTGAAGAAGGCTCACTTATGGCGGGACAGATAGCAGGACTGATAAAAGAGATAAAACCTGTAAAAGCCATCATCCAGGATATCATGACTGAGGCTCAACAGGTGCTTGATGCTATGGGTAAGCTCCAAGTGAGGGGATAATAGCTTGGTCAAAAAAGCAAAGATAGCCTACGTTTTTCCTGGACAGGGTTCCCAAATGGTGGGCATGGGATTGGACCTCTATAAGAAATATCCATCGGCAAAGGACGTTTTCGATGAAGTGGATTGGACTTTAGGTTTTCCCCTGTCTCGTTTATGCTTTGAGGGACCGGAAGACGAACTCACACAGACTATAAATGTTCAGCCGGCAGTTTTGACTGTCAGCATCGCTTGCTTGAAGGCAGCTGAGGAGGTCAGCGGCGGCATTTTGCTCTTTCCCGATGTTGTCGCCGGTCACAGCCTGGGTGAATATGCAGCCCTGGTCGTTGCTGGTGTGCTGAGTTTGTCTGAGGCAGTGCGTTTGGTACGCGAGAGAGGCCGCCTGATGAATGAAGCTGGTCAAGTGAGACCCGGCGGTATGGTTGCCGTACTCGGACTTGATGAAGAGATTGTCAGGGACGTCTGTCTTTCTACAGATACCAAAATTGCTAATATCAACTGTCCCGGACAGATTGTGGTGAGTGGTGCTGAGGAGAAGCTGATTGAATTTAAAAGACTGGCAGAGGCAAAGGGTGCTCGCAGGATGATTGCGCTGAAGGTGAGTGGGGCTTTCCACTCTCCTTTGATGCAGTCGGCATCGGAAGGTTTAGAAAAAGCAATAACTGAGTTTACCTTTCACGAGCCTTTGGTCCCGGTCATGGCTAATGTCAATGCACAGAGGCTGATTGATGTAAAGGCTATAAAACAGGAACTGGTAGACCAGGTTATGCATTGTGTCCAGTGGCAGCGGTCAGTTGAAAATATGATAGCCGATGGCGTGACTACGTTCTTGGAGGTAGGACACGGGCAGGTACTTGTTGGTTTAATTAAACGTATCAATCCTGAAGTGCGGATTCTCAACATCGGCGATAGTGGGATTGATGAGCAGGTTGAGAAGTTGTGGGCTTTGCAAAGGGGACAGCAGCTAAGAGTCCTCGCCGAGAAGGCAGTACAATCCGAGAAATCCTCTCAAAAAGAGTAGTCTGATTATGGCTGTTGATTATATAAAGGAAGGCAACATAGCCGTTTTCACCCTGAATCGTCCAGAGGCTTTGAATGCCGTCGACATGGAAAGTGCTGAGGAGTTGAGCAAAGCCCTGGTCGATTTTAGAGACGATGATGGCTTGTGGGTGGGCATCATTACCGGCACAGGGGTCAAGGCTTTTTCGATTGGTGCTGACGTACAGAAGGTGCTGCCTGAGCTGAAGAGATTTGCAGTGCGGACGAATGCCGGGCCGCTGAATTTTATGCGCGGACTCAACCTGTGGAAGCCGATGATTGCAGCTATAAACGGCGCTGCCCTCGGTGGAGGTTTGGAAATAGCTCTGGCCTGTGATTTGCGAATAGCTTCAGAAAAAGCCATCTTTGGAACTCCAGAGGTTACACTCGGTCTTATCCCTGGTTGGGGAGGAACGCAGCGTTTACCTCGGGCTATACCTTTAGCTGAAGCTGCCGAACTTCTGCTTACGGGAAAGCCAATCAGTGCCCAGGAAGCCTATCGAATAGGGTTGGTCAACAAGGTTGTGCCTTTTGCTGAGCTGATGCCGACCGCTAAACAGTTGGCTGAAACGATCTGTCTGCGGGCGCCATTAGCAGTAAGGGCAGCGAAACAAGCCATGATTCAAGGGATGGCTGTTTCCCTGGAAGAAGGGCTGGGCTTGGAGAGAAAACTGAACGATTTACTGGTAGCCACCGATGATTTCGACGAAGGCTGTAAAGCCTTTATCGAGAAACGGCCGCCTGTTTTTAGAGGGAAATAGGTACTGACAGCTAGATGATAATCGCTGTAGATGCTGCTGGAGGAGACTATGCTCCACATGCAATAGTTAAAGGAGCTGCATCTGCTGCTGAGGAATATGGGATTGATATTGCCCTTGTGGGAAGGAAAACGCCTCTAGTGAAGCTGCTTAAGCGTTATAAGGTTGAGCCGAGACTGACTATCGTTGAAGCTGCCGAGGTTATCGGTTGTGACGAGCCTCCGGTTCAGGCGGTTCGTGGTAAGTCGAACTCATCTATAGTGGTAGGAACTAGGCTGGTACGGGATGGAGCTGCCTCTGGCTTTGTCTCTGCTGGCAATACGGGAGCGGTGGTAGGTTCGGCATTTCTAAGCCTGGCGAGAATAGAGGGTGTCCAGCGTCCTGCGCTTTGCGGTGTGTTCCCTGTTGATGCTGCCAGTACGGCATTACTTATCGATGTTGGGGCTAATGTAGATTGCCGCCCCGAATTCCTGGTCCAATTTGCGCAGCTTGGGAACTTTTTCGCCGAAAATGTTCTCGGTATAGACTCACCACGGGTCGGCTTGCTCAACGGCAGCGACGAAAGGATTGAAGCTAACATCTTGATTAAGGAAAGCTACCAGCTTTTGGAGAAGACAAAAATGAATTTCATCGGTAAGCTGGGGGGACAGGATATACTGGCAGGGAAAGCTGATGTAATTGTTACCGATGGCTTTACTGGCAATGTAGTGCTCAAAACGATTGAGGGCTTGGGCGATATTGTCCATAATCTCTTGACTGCAGAGGAAGCCTTTAAAATTAGTGATGACCTTAGGGGTGCTGCTCTGGTTCACTATGCGCAGCTGGCCTGTATGGTAGAACGCATGGACTACAAAGAATACGGCGGTGCATGCCTTCTGGGGATAGATGGTAATGTCATCGTTGCTCATGGCCGCAGTCAGGCCAAGGCCATTAAGAATGCTATTCATCTGGCTTATAGGGCTGCACAGACAGGTGTTGTCCAGACTATTAAAGAGGGAATGAGATGAGGCGGCGAGTTGTGGTAACCGGTGCGGGAATGCTTACACCGTTGGGGGTGGGTGTGGAAAAAAGCTGGTCAGCACTTTGCCGGGGTCAGTCTGGTATCGGCCCAATCACCCGGTTCGATGCCGGTTCGCTTAAATGCCAGGTGGCTGGCGAGCTAAAAGATTTTCAACCTGAGAACTTCATGGATAGCAAGTTTATTCGACGCTTTGACCCTTTTATCCAGTACGCATTAGCGGCGGCGATAATGGCAGTGGAGGACTCGGGGCTCAAGATGAATGCTGATAATGGAGATAGAGTGGGCGTTATAATGGGAACTGCTGTCGGCGGCTGGACCAGTTTCGAATCGGCGAGCAACTTCGTAGTTCAAGGCGAACTGGAAAAGGTTCCGCCGTTTTTGATACTGAATGCAACGGCCAATTCGGCGGCTGGTGTGATAGCCATCCAATATGGGGCCAAAGGGCCTCACCACCTCGTGATGGAAGCCTGCGCCTCCGGGACTAACGCCATAGGCTTGGCTTTCAGATGTGTTCAGCATGGAGAAGCTGATGCCATGATAGCCGGAGGTACTGAAGCCTCGATTACGGCATCGATGCTTTCCTCCTTAGACCTTATGGGTGCTCTGACTTCCAAGAGGAATCATGAGCCTGAAAGAGCAAGCCGTCCTTTCGACGGCGACAGGGATGGGCTGATCACCAGCGAAGGGAGTGGTGTGTTGGTTCTGGAGGAATTAGATGTGGCTCTGAAGAGGGGCGCTAAGATTTATGGGGAGATAATGGGGTTTGGGAATAATTGCGATGCTTTTCACTATACGTCTCCATCAACCGACGGCGCAGGTCCGTCCAGGTGCATAAAGCTCGCCTTGCTTGATGCCGGAATAGAACCTGAGGAGGTCGATTATATTAATGCTCATGGCACCTCGACTGTTGTTAGCGACCTGTCTGAGACCAGAGCTATCAAAAGTGTATTCGGCAACCATGCTGGGAAGCTGGCTGTTAGTTCCAACAAATCGGCAATCGGGCATATGTGGGGTGCTGCTGGTGCCGTTGAAGCTATTTTTTCTCTACTAACTATAAATACAGGAGTGATTCCACCCACTATCAACCAGGAATTTCCTGACCCTGAGTGCGACTTGGATTATGTGCCTAATGTAGCTCGGAAAGCGAAGGTGGAGGTGGCGCTTTCCAACTCCTTCGGCTTCGGCGGCGTTAATGGTGCATTGGTGCTCAGGGAGTATACATAATATTCATAACGGTCGATGTTTGCCTGGTGCCATGGCGCAGCAAGTGATGCTAGCGGAAGCTGGGATTTTGAATGGTAGGCTGTATTGGATAGGCTACAAAATCGTGTTTGCCAAGAAATAACTTATATCAACTCTTAGTAGATCCTTATTTCTTTCTAAAAAACGACTAAGTGTGTATAAGTAAGGTAATGATCTTTACTGGTAGCCATATTTGGACTTAAACCAGTAAGCCCGTTTATGCCAGAAGCTTTTTCGGCATGTCCCTCAAAGTGGCTTCTGCATCCCCTATGATTTCCTGAACAAGATCGTTAACTTTTGGCATGTCTTTAATCCGTTGAGCCGCTTCGCCGGCAGCCATCATCGCTTTTTCCTTGTTTCCTTCGAATGTAGCTTTTATTGATTCAATCTCATAATTAATCAAAGACATATCGAGTGTATTGTAATCATCGGGAGTGCCGAGGAAAACGCCAGGTGATTTCTGGAGAGTATTTTTGGCATGTTCTTGGCTGCGAGGTGTCTTCAGCCATCTGGCAGGCCCGACAAATCCCCGTGCCACGAGGGTTGCCCTGTCACCTGCTTCCACAACTGTCTCTTTCCACATCTGATTGAAATCACTCTCCTGTGTTGCCAGAAAGCGGGTCCCCATGAGCGCACCGTCTGCACCCATGAGCAGCGCAGCCGCCAGTGTTTTGCCATCGCAGAACCCACCAGCACCGACAACTAGCGTATCGTTGTCTGATACTGCCTCCACTACAGCTGGAAGCAAAACCATTGAATGGACTGGTTCCCATGAGGTGTGGAAACCGCCTTCATGACCGGAGGCTACTATTACGTCGACGCCAGCTTTCTTACAGCGTAAAGCTGCCCTGACGGACGGAACAATGTGTATCCATGTAAATCCTGCTCCCTTTATTTTGTCTCCCCAGCCAAGCGGGTCTCCGGCGGACGTATACATTACTTTTAAATGGTTTTTCATATCGGGGTTTTCCTCACGTACCCTGATGGCCGTATCAACCATAATGTTTGCAGCTGGAAGAATTTCCTGTGAAACCATCACATTGGGTCCGAAGACACCGCCCTTGTCTTTTACCAGCCTGTATGTCCGTTTCAGCACCTTTTCTATTACCGTAGCTATATCGTCTTCGGGGTCAGCTTCTGCAGTTCTAACAAAGTCGTTGTAAACCCATGGCTGATCGTCTTTGTCAAAAACTCCGCTTGTAGAAAGCAGCCCGAGGATGCCTGCGTTCGCTGTAGCAACACAAAGATTATTGTTGCTGAATGGGCCCATTCCAGCCTGTATGATGGGATATTTGATTCCAAGCAGGTCACATAATCTTGATTTAATCATAGAAGCTCCTCTCAATTTTCAGTCAGGCAACCACTATCCTTTATTGATTGCCTATAAATCGACATATTATATCATAATCTAGAATTTTGATAACAGGTTGGAGGAGAGCGTGTTGGACTGCGAGGAACTCTAAGGAAATAGAGATATCTGCCACTCACTGCTCAGGGGCGATTTTCAAGGGAAGAGCACTGTCTCCTCCATCTTCTTGGGACTGGGCTTAAGCGTCTGTCACGGCATCATAGCCGAGCACGAAGGCAATCTTTATGCCGAAAGCACTCCAGGTAAAGGAACCACCTTTATCATCGAGTTGCCGATAGCAACTGGAGAACAAGCAGTAATAAAAGAGGGTAAGGTTACAGAGAAAAAAAGCCGACGCTCCCAGCGTAAGTTGACAGGTGAAATACTGATTGCGGAAGATGAGCTGGCAATTCGCGCTGTCCTGAGACGAAATCTTTCAGCCAGTGGCTATCAAGTGCAGGCTGTATCCGGTGGCAAGGATGCTTTAGACAAGCTGGCAAATAATGTCTACGAGCTACTCCTGGTTGACCTTAAAATGCCCGGGATGAGTGGCAGGGAATTGTATGAAGCAGTGAAAAAGAAGCATCTTAATTCGGCTAAAAGGGTAGTGTTCATTACTGGTGATATAATGACGGCAGATACGCGTGACTTCCTTGTTTCAACGTGGAGGCTGTACTTAATTAAACCCTTTGATTCTGAAGATATAAAAGATATAGTTGAGAAGGTTCTGGATGAAAACAAAAGGTAAATACTTAGTTAATTTTTGCACGCAGCTGGTAGGCCGTACAGGATTCGAACCTGTGACACCCTGATTAAAAGTCAGGTGCTCTGCCAGCTGAGCTAACGGCCCATAAAGCGCCATTATTATACGGTCGTTAGTATGTAATATTCAACCAGATTAGTGCTGCCGTGATGTCCATCTGGTTCTATTCGTCGGAGTGATTGTTTATCTATTCAGAGTCCAGAAGAGTGTGGATGTATTGGGCTAGGGCCGGGTGTATGTCGCAGATATAACCATCCTTGCCCTCTTCTACGGAAAAGGTTAATCTAGTCGGTCGCCTGGGCGAGTCATCGAATTTACTAAGCCCGGTATCATCCCATGGTATCTGCTTTCGCAGCATGTCTAGCATGCCCCGTACATCTCGAGGTTGTTCCAGCAGTACCTCAAAGCGGAGCCGCTTTGCCAGCAGGTTTAATTGTTCATTCTTGAGTTTTATTCTCATAGTTCCAATTTTACCTTGTAGATGTTTCCTTGATGTTAGTGCCGGATATGCAGCAGCCCCCACAGAGTTAAAAGTCTATCACACATTTTGCTTATAATCAATGGCAGGAATTGCTGCGTAGAGCAATCTGTATACCCTCGAGGCGCATATAATAGAAAGTGTGTTCTACGAACGAATGTTATATTAACGGCAAGGAAGGCTACGTAAGTCTTATATTTGTTATGTGGGTTCTACTTTTGACATAATTGTCCGTATAATAGAAATTGAGGTAACGTTTGGCTAAGATGGGGGATACCATGCCCAGCATGAAAAGCTTTTTCACCAACTTGTCAGCGCCTATGCCGTTGCACAGGAAGCTTTACCTCTTGTTCCGCAATAATGCTATCAAGATATGGAGGAGAAGCAGCTGTTGCGGGCATCATGGCGAGCCCGGGTGTTGACAGACTGTGAAATGACCTCCTGGTTCAGGAGGCACGGGCAATGGTTGATAGCCATGTCCCATCATTTTCTATTTTCTTCTCTAAGTATGGCTAGAATAATGTATATTGACTTCTGAAATGTTTGGCATATAATATAGGACTATATAAGACTTCAGGAAAGGGGGACGAAATGGCTGAGAGCGTATACAAAGTTATCACATTAGTAGGAACAAGCAAGGAGTCCTGGGAGAAGGCGGCTGCAGCTGCTGTAGACATGGCTTCTAAGAGCCTGCGTGACCTGCGTATTGCCGAGATAGAAGAGCTGGATATGCAGCTCGAGAACGGCAAGGTTAGCAATTACCGGGCGAAGGTGAGAATCTCCTTTAAGTACGAAGGCAAAGAGAAATAGTCGTAACGCCAATACAGGCTAATTCGACGTTAATAGGCTTGGGCGAAACTTCGAAGTGTATCTGACGGTTTGCCTGTGCAAAGCGTCAGTGTGGGAGTGTGCGTGGAGCGGTAGAGCAGATTCGAACTGCTGATGTCTTACTTGATAAGCGTATCATAGAAAACCTGAGTCGCCAGAATTATGGCGAACTGATTTTGATTTCCCACCTGTCAACATTATCTGCTACAACCCTTATATAATATTCACCTTTGCCTAAATAGCAATATGTTGAGCCAGTCGTTTCTTTTGGCAATAGAACCTGCTTTACGAAGTTTTTTGTTTCACCCTTGTGGTAGACAAAGAAGCTAAACACGGCGAGATCGGAATCAGCCTCGTTAGGAGTATATGACCAGTCGATAATCCATTCATCCGTTGTTGTAATGAAGGGTGCCGAGGTTGCGCTACCTTTCCCAGTCAAAACGATAGGCTCGGATTTTACTATGGGTGTTGTTGGTGATGGTGAGGCAGTACATGCGCTTAACATGATTATTGCTGTGATAATGAGTAGTTTTATTTTCATGATAGCCTCCTGTTTGCCTTGACAGCTAAAGCAAAACGCCAAATATTAAATATGACTTCCGGGGGAAGCAAGTAGTCTAGAGGACTGAAAAGCGGGTGAGCAGATTCGAACTGCCGACGTCTTGCTTGGGAAGCAAGCATTCTGACCACTGAATTACACCCGCACTGAGATTTATATTACCTCTGCAATAATCCGGTGTCAACAAGTTAGAGATGTGCCCTAGGTAATGGCTATTTTGTTATCCAGTTAGGGGTTTTAATTTCTGAAGCAGAATAGTGGTCGGGGATGTAGGGCTTTATATCCAATACAGGTGTCCCATCCATGGCATCCAGTCCGGTGACTTTAATCACATTACCATGTAACTCCAGCACTTTGGCGGTGGTTATACCTATTGGGTTGGGGCGTGCTGGACTGTGGGTGGCAAACACACCAACCAAGGGCAGGTTTTGATTGCCTCTTGGGTGTACTTTGATCACCGAGCGTTGAGATGGAGATAGCTTGTGCATCCAGTAGACGACGATAATATGCGAGAATTCATCTATCTTGCTCAGGCCTTCTTTTAAGTCCTCATTGATTATTATCTTGGAGACAACTTTTCCCCAGTTATCTCGCTTTGGTTCTATGATGTTGTTTTTGACTAAACCTATTGGTGTTAAATTTATTTCCATGACAGCATGTAATTGGACTGGCTGAGATTGTCTGCTGTATATATCCCCTTTTTAGGAGAGTGTATCTAGGTTAAAGGGTTCAGTGTTAGCAGCTGCCTGGCGATGTCCGGATACTTGGCAATGAAAAGTAGCTCATCCTCTACAAGTGGCTTCTGGGCGCAGACGTTAGCATATCTCACCAGCTCTAAAATTTTCCCCGCCTCATCGGCATCGGCAAATGCTATCTCTATTTGGTCTTCGGACTCCTCTTCTACTTCTCCACCTATTTTTTCCTGAATCCTTTTCATTAAATGCCTGAAACCGGATATACCGCCATATTCGCCGGAGCATATTTCTCTGCCTGTTTCCACGGTGGTAGGTTTACCTCTGCCCAGCTCAGCATAGTTGTATAGCTCGTAATTCTGTGGATCCTTCAGTACTCCATCGGCATGAATGCCAGAGGCATGCGTGAAGGCATTAGCACCGACGCCGGGCTGGTTTATCGGTATGGGAACGTCAAAGGCATAGCTGGCGAAGTTGGCTATTTTCCATGATTTTGATAGGTCAATAGGCTTTCCCATCTGGTACTTGCCTGCGAAGCCCTTTGACTTGACTATCGCCAATACTGTAGCTACAAGGTCCGCATTACCAGCGCGTTCGCCGATACCGTTGACAGTTGTATTAATATAGGCGTCTTGGCCGCCATCTATGGCTCCTTTGGCTCCGGAAATTGAAGTAGCTACTGCCATACCAAGATCGCCATGGCAGTGGATCTCGATTGGTATAGCTGCATTTTCAGCTAAGGTTTTAGTTGCCTGATATATGGTGAAGGGGTCATCATAACCAAGGGTATCGCAATACCTGAATCTGTCGGCACCGTGCGATTTGGCTTGTGAGGCAAACTTTATCAGGTAATCTAAATCTGTTCTTGAAGCATCCTCAGCATTAACGCCTATTGATTCAATACCATGTGAGCGAGCGGCATCAACTGTATCGGTCATCATCTTCAGGATGTCCTCTTTTGTTTTCCTGCCTTGAAATTTTCCCTGAATCATCTGGCCAGAAGTCGAGATGGAAACGTTAAGGTGTTTTATCTCCGGTACTAGCTTAAAAGTTGTTTGTACATCTTCTACTGTGGCTCTAATCCATCCCTCCAGGCGTATGGGTTCTAAAACTCCCATTCTGACGAGCTCTAGGTTTGCCTTAAGGTAATTAGTTTCGTGTTTTGTTGTAGGAAAGCCAAATTCCGATTGGAAAACACCCATCTCATTTAGGTAGATGTTTATCATCGTTTTCTCTAGCTTGGACAAACCCAGCTTGGCTGTTTGGACACCGTCTCGATTTGTAACGTCGAGTATATAAATTTTTCCCATAATGTAATCTCCAAAAAGTTCGTTAAATGGTGCGACTGCGCGCTCCAGTTGGGCAAAGCAATGAATTTGCTCGATTATGTTGAAAAGGAATCGTATATTCTTATAAGGTATTATATCTCATTCGAGGGGGCTTGACAAAACAGGGATAATGTGTTATCTTGGTAAAGTCCCAAGTGATTGAGCTAAGACCGGTGAGGCAGAGGCGCTGACGCAAGGTAGGCGAAGGCCGAAAAGTGTCAGGGGATGAGGAACCGGGAAGAGCAAGGTTACTTGGGGCATTTTATTTTTTGTCTTCTTCTTCAATCAATTCAGGATGAAGCACACCCATAAAGGGTAGGTTTCTGTATTCTCCGTGATAATCCAATCCGTAGCCGACTACGAATTCATCCGGTATTTCGAAGCCTATGTAGTCTAGCGGTACATCAACTAGGCGGCGAATCCGTTTATCCAGCAAAGTGCAGACACGCAGACTGGCTGGGTTATGAGATGCCAGATGATTGAGGATGTAGTTTAATGTCATTCCGGTGTCTACGATGTCCTCGACCATCAAAACATCAAGCCCCGATATGCTTGTATCGAAATCCTTTGTTATCTTTACTGCTGCCTCGTTGTCAGTGCCATAATAGGATATTGCCATGAAGTCTATAGCCAGTGGCAGGGTAATTTGTTGCATCAGGTCAGACATGAAGCAGATGACGCCTTTAAGAATGCCAACAAGAACCAAATTTTTCCCGATATAGTCTCGTGAAACACGTTTTGCCAAGGCTTTAACCCGCCGTTGAATCTGCGTATGGCTGAATAAGACATGGTCTATACCCGCTACCTTCGTTTCCCCCAGACGCCCATAACCGTATTTTGCCAATAGTCTGAGATAATCGCTCTTGTTCAGAAGCTTTATGTTGATCTCGGGATAGAGCTCTCTGAGACGGCGCAATTTACGGTTTTTTTCTGTAATAAGGCTTTGTTTTAAGGTGGTTAGCTCGATGTAGATATCCAGCTCTGGTAGATAGAAGTCTGGAGTGAACATTTCTGCTACTTTGTTATCCTGCCAGGCTAAGGGGAAAGAGCGGGGTTCATAGAGCCATTCGATGCGGTAGAAATCAAGCAGTTTGGCGAATTCCTCTTCGCTGGGGTGACTGAAGCTGGACGGCCTCAATGAAGATGCAGGTAGTTTGGGTGTCTCGGTTAGTCTTCGGCGTTGGGTCACAGTTTCTTCATATTCTGTTTTTAATACTTGATACATCTCTGTTTTTTCCAGGGTGACGGCTGCTATGTTAGCTACAGTAACCAGGAAGTCCTTATCTGCTTGTGAAAATTTCCTCGGTTCTCGAGCGTAAACTCGGATTTCTCCTATTACCTCTCCTCTCTGTGGTATAGGAGTTGCCAGTAAAGAGTTTATTCCTTCCATTTCGGCTGCTTCAGGGTATTGAGCTCGTTTGTCTTTTGTCACATCAAAGATAGCTACTGTTTTCCCGTCCAGTACTTCAGGTAGGCTTTTACTTGCTTTCAGCGCTCCCTTTCTAAGGTAAAGATCACTGAGTCCATATGCAGCTACAATGTCCAGGTGTTCCCTTTGTGGATTAAGAAGCATTATGGAGCATCCGGCAGCCTTCAGCGCCTTAGCCGCACTTTTGGCCGTGGAATTAAGGACACTCTTTAATGGTAGAAGTGAGTTTGTGGCTTTAGCTATTTGCTTGAAGGCTTGAGAGTAGCTATGCTCGCGGTTATCCACAACTGCTTCCCTTCAATGCCTTTGCCCCCTATCCGCACTTAGTATAGCCACAACTGGGACAAATGTGGCAACCCTCCTGATAAATCAGGACGTTGCCGCATTCGGGGCATTGTCCTGCCCAGTTCTTAGCTACTCCTAGGTCTTTGGGATTGTTTGTTTCTTTGTCTTTAATGTATTTTTCAAGGACACTGGCGATGGCATCAGCGCAGGAGAGGATAGCACGGCCCTCTTCCCAGGCGACAGATGGACAATGGATACCACGGAGGTGCTTGGCTACCGAGCTTATGTCGATTCCAGACCTTACCGCCAATGAAATTAGACGGCTGGTAGCTTCCAGCTGAGCCGAGGCACAGCCGCCGGCTTTTCCAAGGCTGGAAAAGACTTCACATATTCCTTTGTCATCAAAGTTTACGGTGACATATATATAGCCGCAGCCTGTGGTTACCCGCTCAGTAATTCCCTTGGTGACCTTAGGTCGCTGTCTTGGGGTAAGCTTGGCTTCGGGTTCATCCTCCTCGTGATTGATAGTTAAAACCTGGCTATCTCGGCTTCGGTCTCTATATATTGTTATTCCTTTCAGCCCTAATTTGTAGGCAAGCATGTATACTTCGCCCACAGCTTCTGTTTTGGCTTCGTGGGGGAGGTTAACTGTTTTAGAAACAGCGCTATCAGTGTACTTCTGGAAAGCTGCTTGCATCCTTAGATGCCACTCGGGTGTTATATCATGAGCGGTAACGAAGACATCTTTTACCCATTCAGGTATGTTCTCAATATCTCGTAGCTTTTTTCCTTCGGCTAGTTGTTGCATTAGTTCTATAGAATAAAAGCCCTCATTCCTGGCTATTTCTTCGAAGTAGGGATTGACTTCTATTAGTTGTTGCCCATCTAGAATGTGGCGTGTATAACAGAGAGCGAATAATGGTTCGATGCCGCTAGAACAGCCACAAATTATGCTTAATGTTCCGGTGGGTGCGATTGTAGTCCGTGAGGCATTTCTAGGCTTTAGTCCATTGTTTGTATCATAGATACTGCCCTTGAAGGCGGGGAACAGACCTCTCTCCTCGCCGAGTTTAACCGACTCTTTGGTCGCCTCTTCAGATATGAATTGCATGATTTTTTCAGCCAGTTCCAATGCTTGATCGGAGTTATAGGAGATACGGAGTTTGATTAGCATGTCAGCAAATCCCATAACGCCAAGTCCTATTTTCCTGGTGGCTTTGGTCATTTTGTCGATCTGAGGCAGGGGGAATTTATTAACATCTATTACATTGTCAAGAAAACGTACGCCCAATTTAACCGTTTGTCTCAACTTGGTATAGTCAACCTCAGGTTTGTTATTCTCGTTTTTGACCATTTTAGACAGATTTATGGAGGCTAGATTGCATGACTCAAAAGGTAGTAGGGGTTGTTCTCCACAAGGATTGGTGCTCTCTATTTTGCCGAGTTTTGGTGTGGGGTTATTTTTGTTTATGTTATCGATGAAGACGATGCCAGGGTCACCAGTACGCCAGGCTGTATCTGTGATTTTTTCGAATACCTCTTTGGCGTTGAGATTTCCGACCACCTCATTGTTGTGTGGACTTATTAAATTGTATTCTTTGTTCCTTTCTACAGCATCCATAAACTCGTTCGTCACGGCGACTGATAAGTTGAAGTTAGTAAGTGCTTTCATGTCCTCTTTAGCTTTGATGAAGTCAAGAATATCAGGATGCTCAACGTTAAGGATGGCCATATTGGCGCCTCGTCGCATGCCACCTTGCTTGATGACATCGGTAGCTGTGTCAAAGGCTCGCATAAAAGATACCGGACCACTGGCTACACCACCGGTAGAACCAACCCTGTCACTTGTGGGTCTGAGACGTGAAAAAGAGAAGCCAGTGCCACCACCGCTTTTATGGATTAAGGCAGTATATTTCACGGCATCGAAAATAGATTCCATAGAATCATCAATTGGTATAACGAAACAAGCTGATAGTTGCCCTAGCTCTCTACCAGCGTTCATCAGGGTCGGAGAATTAGGCAGGAATTCGAGGGATGTCATGAGATTATAGAATTTCTCTTTCCATCTGGTGATTTCTGCCTTTTGGTTGTAGATGAGTTCAGCCGAGGCGATATGCTCGGCCACACGTTGGAACATTTCCTCAGGTGTTTCAGCGATCTGTCCTTGACTATCCTTTTTCAGATATCTTTTTTCCAGAACAGTGAGAGCGTTTTGAGTTAGTTCTATCCCTGATTTGGCCTTAGTTTTCATTTTGGATGGTTGCTTTTCTGGTGTCTTGGTTTTCTTGGCTTCTGGTTCGAGCTCGGCTTCGGCTTCAGCTTGTATCTTTGGCATCGGTGGCTCTGTCGTCTTGGCTTTCTCAGCCAGGATTTCCTTGACTGCTGCTTCGATTTGGAAAGCAGAAGGTGACTCCATTTCCTGATTTGGTATAAGGTGTTCCATCCCCGGCAAGGCTGGTCTTGGCTCCAGCCTTTGAATTATTTGCCTGGCGAGTTCCTCGAGCAATTTCCTGTCAGTTATGCCCATAGACTCAGCAGCCGCAAAGGTGGCTCGAGCGATGCTGTTATGGTTGTTACCTCGGTGATGATTTTTGCCTGGACGAGCAGCCATTTATTTTCGCCTCCGATGTTTTTGTCCCAAGATGGTTAACTCCTCCTGCGATAATAGTGGTAGTTGGCCGGCTGGTGGTGATTGAGACTCAGTATCTACTAGGATATCCACCGCTTGTTTTAAGGCAGCAATATCAGTAAACTCGCGATAGACACTGGCAAAGCGAATATATGCTATGTGGTCCAACTCTTGCAATCTTTCAATAACCATGTCGCCAATAATGGAACTGGAAACCTCAGTTTTGCCAAGACGATAAAGTTCAGTTTCAATGTTATCCACAAGCTTATCGATAGTGCCGGTGGGTAGCGGACGTTTTTCACAGGCCCTGCGAACGCCTGATAGTAACTTATCCCTGTTAAATTCCTCGCGCCTGTCATCCTTTTTAATTACAAAAAGATTCCTGGACTGCAGGAGTTCGTATGTTGTAAAGCGGGTTCCACAATGAAGACACTGACGACGGCGCCTAATTCCATCCCCGATACCCCTGGAGTCAATCACCTTGGACTCGATGTCACCGCAATAGGGACATTTCATTAACTCAACCCCTACAGGCTGTGGTGCAAAGCTATTTTAACTCAATATATAGATGGTGTCAAGTGGGGTATAGACATAAAGAACAATAAAAAATCAAAAAAAACAGAGCGGCGATTTGGGTCGCCGCTCTGTTGGGGAGGGTGGAGGGTTTTTGTGGAGGGTTATTGGGTTGCTCGGGTTTGTGGTGAGGGCACTGGTTGGGCAGCGGGATATTGCGATTGAGATGTGCGACGAAGGAACGAAGGTACATCAAGGCTGTCTTCGGCAACACCTCTTAGCAAGCGTCGGAGTTCAGCTTCAGTTGGTACTCCAGCTCCGTATTGAGCAGTGAAGCCGGTAGCGATAATGGTAATTTGAACTTCGCTCTCCATTTGAGGGTTAAAGACGACTCCAAAGATGATGTTTGCGTCTGGGTCAACTGCCTGAGCGATGACTTCGGCAGCTTCATTACATTCGAATAGGGTTAGGTCGCTGCCACCTGTGACGTTGAACAGCACTCCTTTAGAGCCGTTTATTGAAACGTCAAGCAATGGACTGGCTAGTGCGGCTCTGGCAGCCTCAACTGCTCGATTCTGGCCAGAGCCTCGACCTACTGACATCCAGGCAGGTCCGGCATTTTTCATTATTGACCTGATATCGGCGAAGTCTAAGTTGATTAAACCCGGAACGGTAACTACTTCGGCAATAGCCTGAACTGCTAGTCTTAGTACATCGTCGGCTAACCTGAAGGCGTTATCTACTGTGGTTTTGGCGTCGCAAAGCTCAAGGAGGCGGTCATTGGGAATTATGACCAGCGTGTCTACTTTGTCACACAGTTGCAAGACGCCTTCCTCGGCTACTCTGTTTCGCCGAGTACCTTCGAAACTGAATGGCTTGGTTACTATGCCGATTGTTAAAGCACCGCTCTCTCGAGATACATCGGCAACAACTGGGATGCCGCCAGTGCCGGTGCCACCGCCCATTCCTGCGGTGACAAAGATCATATCGGCACCGGAAATTACTTCACCGATTGCTTGCCGGCTCTCTTCGGCAGCTCCGGTACCAGTAGTGTGGTCGCCGCCGGCTCCCAATCCTCTTGTTAGCTTCTCGCCCAGTTGGACGCGTACAGGGGATTCAGACAATGCCAAAGCCTGGGCATCAGTGTTCATGGTAATAAATTCCACTCCCTTTATGCCTTCACGGACCATGCGGGTAATAGCGTTGGAACCACCACCGCCAATGCCTATGGCTTTGATTCGAGCTGGTGCATTAGAAAAAGTTGACTTTGCCATTTGTTAATCGCCTCCTTATATTGTTTTTGTCTGTTCTTTAAACACCGAAGAATTTTTTCAGTACGGTCATGAAACCATTAAAGACACCACTCTTCTTTTGTTGAGCTTCCCATGCTGTTTTGCCGTGATTTCTCGTGCCCCATAGTAGAAGACCAACGCCTGTGGAGTGAGCCGGGTCATGGAGTATGTCGGTAATACCGTATACTCCCATAGGCTCACCGACTCGTGTTTGAATACGAATTGTCTGGCGGGCCAGTGATTCAAGTCCAGACAGGTTGGAGCAACCTCCAGTGAGCACAAGTCCGGCTGGGGCTAGTGAGGCGTAGTTAGAATCAGGCATTTCAAGCAGGATAAGCCTCAGTAATTCTTCCATTCGGACTTTGATTATGTTGCACAGGTCACGATAGGAAACGCTGTGCCCGTCTTCAATACTTAGTGTAGAATCCTGATTTTTGCTGAGCACCTCGGGATAGACATTGCCGTACTTCTTTTTCATAGCCTCAGCGATTTCAAAAGGCAAGCCTAAGCCGATTGAGAGGTCGCTTGTGAATTGATATCCGGCAACCGGGATAATTGAGGTGTGGTAGATGCTGCCATCTTTGAATACGGCTATATCGGTAGTGCCGCCACCGATATCAGCCAAGATGACTCCTACCTCTCTTTCTTCTGGGGTCAGTACTGCCTCACCACTGGCTAGTGGTTCCAGAATGAGGTCTTGGATTTCAACTCCAACACTTCGGATGCACTTGACCAGATTCTGGATGGAGGATATGGCAGCGGTTATGATGTGGGTTTCCACATCTAACCTGAAGCCGTGCATACCAACCGGGTTCTTGATTCTCTCCTGACTGTCTAAGGCATAGCTGCGCGGTATGGCATGGAGTATTTTTCTGTCATCTGGGACGTTAATCTGTTGGGCGGATGACAGGACTCTCTTCAGGTCATCATGTTTGACCAAACGGTCATTGCGTGGTATAGCCACTACACCATGACTGTTGTGTGAGCTTATGTGTCTGCCTGTGACCCCCACATATGCAGATTCCACTTTTAGCCCGCTTGCTTGTTCAGCTCGCCTTATCGACTCGGTGACTGATTCTTTGGCTTCTTCCACGTTGACTACCATACCTTTATGCATGCCATGCGATGGCACGAGACCGACTCCTAAGACCTGTATATTGCCTCCGGAGTCCAGTGAGCCAATGATGGTGCATATTTTGGTTGTGCCAACATCGATAGCCGAAATAATCTTCTTCATCATAATTGCCCTCCTTTGATTTTATTTAGGTTTAATTTACCTCCCTGAATATTTCTTATTTATTAAAGTCGCTCGGCTACTCTGAGCTTGGCGCTACGACTGCGAGGGTTAGACTTTCTTTCACTCGGAGACGGAGTGATAATTTTCTTCGATATTATTTTCAGACCAGGCGTATGTCCGCATTGGCAGATCGGGGTTTCCGGTGGGCAAAGGCATCCTTTGCTTTCCCGTTGCATAAATTGTTTGACTATACGGTCTTCCAGAGAGTGATAGCTGATGACTACCAATCTACCTTGATGATCAAGGCAAGCCATAGCCTGCTTCAGGGCTGTGGCCAGGTTTTCAAGTTCACTATTAACAGCTATGCGCAGTGCCATAAAAGTCCTGGTGGCTGGGTGAATCTTGCCGCGGCGGCTGCCGATAGCTTTTTCTACTATACTGGCTAGTTGGAAAGTGCTTTTTATAGGACGGCTTTTTATTATGTGTCGAGCTATCTTTTTGCTGTAACGCTCCTCACCATAAGTTTTGATTATTTGGCTCAATTTGTCCTCAGGGAGAATATTGAGTATATCGGCCGCGGTCAGTTCTTGGGTTGGGCTAAAGCGCATGTCTAGCGGACCATCATCCTGAAAACTGAAACCGCGTTCAGAAAGCTCGAGTTGTGTGGAGGAGATGCCGAGGTCGAAAAGGATGCCATGGACGGGTAAGAAGCTGTTTTCTCGGCAGATGGCCTCGAGATTAGCAAAATTGTCATTTATTATAATGATTGATTCGACATAGTTATGTAGCCTATTTTTGGCTATTTCAATAGCGTCAGGGTCGGCATCGATGCCCAGTAGCTGTCCGCCGGGCAGAATCTTTTCTAGAATTGCCTCAGCGTGTCCGCCTGAGCCCAGAGTGCAGTCGACATAGCGTTTTCTTGGCCGGGCTTGTAGCGTTTCTATCGCCTCGTTAAGCAGCACCGATTTATGGATAGGCATAGCCATGGTCAGACTCATCGTTGTTCCTCAAGGCTTTCTATGATTTGCCATAGTTGTTCTTCAGCCGTTGTCTTTTCTGACGCCCACAAATTTGGATTCCATATTTCGATGCAGTTGTTGGCGCCGACCACAATGGCGCTGTCACCTATTTCAGCGCGGGTTCGTAACAAAGATGGTAGAGCTACCCTGCCTTGACCATCGAGCGAAAGACTGAAAGCTGTACCGAACATAGCCCGGTTCATCGTCCTGAATTTGCTTGATGGCACACCGCGGTTGGACAGATTGTCTGCAACCTTGCGCCATTCTTCTGCTGGATACATGACGATGCATTTTTCTGGACCTTTGGTCAATACTAATTCACCCCTAAGGTCTTGTCTGAACTTAGGGGGTAAAGGTAATCTACCTTTATTGTCGACTTTATACTCGTATTCGCCGAGAAACATTTTGCCTCAAAGTAACTGTCAGGCTATTACAGCCTCACATGCCAATTGTTTTTCCAGTATTCTTATTTCATTCCAGTCTAATTTAGCCAGTTCTTCGATGTATTCCAGTGTCTTTGGATCGTTGACCAGCGAATAGGTTATGAGGCCGTTATTATCCTGCTGTTCTTGCAGAATGCCCTTTTCGATTAAAGATCCTATTGCTTCCCTCAAATTAATCTTGGCTGTATCTAGTACATTAGCAATTGTATAGAGACTTAATTTTGTCCGGGGGTGTCGTGCCCAAAACCGGATTAATTGTAGTTCAAGATTGGTGCGGCTATGCTCCTTTAGAAAATGGAACAACCTGCTATTAGCCATTCTGTATTGGACGCAATCAATTACCATTATGTTTCCTCCTTTTACCACTTTTTCCCACTATTTACCATTATAGACCATAGTTTACCCATTTTGTCAATACCCCTCCCACCAAATTCCCCACCTTTTTGCAAATTTTTTCACATCTTTTGGGTCAGCATAGTTCGTGTTATCCAACAGATAGTGTCTTGGGTTAATTATGGTCAACATCTTGTGTTGCATGGACAAATACACTCTTTGTAAACTAGTAATAAAGTACTAGTTGGTTTTTTGTGTTTTGAGCTTTAGTTTTGGTATGGTAAAATATGCAGATGTTGGCTGGCATACTTGTCATCAGTGATAAAGGGTGGAGTGGCGAGCGACTTGATGAGAGTGGGCGAGTTGCCCGCGAAATTGTTGGTCAGCTTGGCATTGAAGTTGCAAAGTATGAGGTAGTGCCTGATGAGGTGGATATAATCTCAGATAAGCTTGTAGAGTGGGCTGATGAATTTGGCCTTGACCTTATTGTGACTAGTGGTGGAACTGGTTTATCTCACAGAGATGTTACTCCGGAAGCCACGCTAGCGGTGATTGATAAAAGTATTCCTGGTTTGACGGAAGCCATGAGAATGAATACGATGAAGAGAAAGCCTGAGGCGCTACTTAGTCGAGCCGTTGCAGGTAGTCGGGGCAAATGCTTAATAATTAATCTTCCGGGCAGTCCGAAGGCAGTGAAGGAATGTCTTGATGTTATCCTGCCTGTTTTGCCTCATGCTTTGGAGATTCTTGGTGGCAGAGTGTCCGATTGTGGTCATTTGGAGGCCAGTTAAATATGCGTATTGATATTGTGACTTTGTTTCCCCAGATGTTTGATGGCTTGTTGGGTTGCAGCATTATTGGGAGAGCCAGAGAACGCAGCCTGGTTGATATCGAGATTCATGATATACGTGATTACACTCATGATAAACATCACGTTGTGGATGATTATCCCTATGGTGGTGGTGCTGGAATGGTTCTCAAGCCAGAGCCTATCTTTGAAACCGTAGAAGCTGTTAAGACTGAGCTAGGTTTGTCATCAGTGCCCACCATTCTGCTCAGTCCTCAAGGTCGGCTTTTCAATCAGGACATTGCTAGGGAGCTGGCGGCTTATCAGCATCTTGTTTTTATTTGTGGGCACTATGAAGGTGTTGATGAGAGAGTAGCTGAACATTTAGCCACTGATGAAATCAGCATTGGAGATTATTTACTTAGTGGTGGTGAAATAGCAGCTATGGCGGTGATAGACTGCATAATCAGGTTGTTGCCTGGAGTGCTTGGCTCTGAGATATCTTTGGTGGAGGAATCACATGTTGGGGGGGGGTTGGAATATCCACAATATACTCGTCCGCCAGTGTATCGGGGTTGGGCAACACCGTCAGTTTTGCTTTCCGGAGACCATGCCAAGATCGCTCGGTGGCGACGTCAGCAAAGCCTGTTGCGGACTTCAAAACGGCGCCCGGATCTAATGGAGAGGAAAGCGCTTTCTCCGGAGGATCAGAGATTGCTAAACGAGGCTTTTGAAATCAGTTCATAGAAGGGATGTAACTAGAAATGAATGTAAACTCGATCAGTCCAGTTAAGGTAAACCCTAAAATACCTCAAATCAGTCCTGGCGATACAGTAAGAGTTAGTTTTAAAATTAAGGAAGCTAACAGAGAACGTGTTCAAACTCTGCTTGGATTGGTAGTTCGGGTTAGAAAAGGAGCTAGCGGTGGCAACTTTACTGTCAGGCGAGTTACCTATGGAATTGGTGTTGAACATACCTTTCCTTTTGCCTCGCCACTTTTAGAGAACGTTGAGGTGGTACGTCATGGCAAGGTTCGCCGTGCCAAACTTTATTTTATCCGCCGACTAAGTGCTCGAGAGGCAAGGCTAAAGGAAAGACGGGAGAAGATAGTGGAGAAAGCCTCTGCGGCTGAGGCTGCAACGGAGGAAGCTGTAGTTGATGAAGAGGCTGTAGTGGAAGAGGCTGCAGCGGAGGAAGCTGTAGTTGATGAAGAGGCTGTAACGGAAGAAACCGTAGTTGCAGAAACCACAACTGCTGAGGCTGTGGCTGAGGAAACTGTGTCTGACGAAGATGTGGCTGAGAGAGCTGCTACTGATGAAGCGGCAGCTGAAGAAGTTAAAGAAACTGAATGAACTATGCGGAAGTGGCGGTCAATTCACCGATTGCTCAACGCCGTAGCTTTTGCTATTCAATACCACCTGAGCTAAGAGTTGAAGTCGGGCAAGCTGTCTGGGTACCTTTTGGCTCTAGGACTCTTCAAGGCATTATAGTCAGTGTAAGCGACCGTCCCTCGTTTGAAGTCACCAAAGAAATTATTGATGTTATCACGACCTCCTCTTTGTTGTCTGCGGTTCAAGTTGATGTTGCCCTGTGGCTAAGCAAGCATTATATGTCCCCTCTTTTTGATGCTGTAGCTTTAATGTTGCCTCCCGGATTCGAACGTCGGTTGGTCACCTTTTTGCAACTTTTAACGGACACTGTTGAATTGTCGCAGCTAAGTCCTGAGCAGAGACAGTTAATAGGCTTTCTTAAGGATAAAGATAAAGTTAGTATAAGAGAACCAGAGCGAAAATTTGGAAAAAGGAAAGCCGAGGTTCTTATTCAGCAGCTCCTGAAGCTGCAGCTCATTCTTAAGAGCCAGCAGCTGGAAAAAGCCAAAATAAAGCCAAAAACAATTACTCACTTAAGGCTGCGGATTGATTCGAGTGAGGCTGAGGCAGAAATTATTAGATTGAGGGAGGCTAGGGCACGTAAACAGGCTGCAGTTCTTGAATTTCTGGTTAAGCAATCTCAGCCTGTTCCTCTGGCTGAGCTTAGAAAGTCCGTCGCTTGCCAGAAAGGGGTTATCGAGTCTTTGGAAAATCGCGGTGTGGTCTCTGCAGTCGAGGTTATAGTCAGACGTGACCCATTAGCTCATCTTAAAATTGAACCGACATCACCGCCGAAGCTAACAGTGTCTCAAGAGATAGCATGGCAAAGTATTCGAGGCTGCATGGCTCAGCGGCAACCGAATAGGTCGTCGTTGGTTTTTCTGCTTCATGGGGTTACGGGCAGCGGCAAGACTGAGATTTACCTTAGAGCACTGGCTGAAGTTTTGGCTCAAGGTAAGCGAGGTATCTGTCTCGTTCCAGAAATTGCTCTCACTCCACAGACTATAGAGCGTTTTACTTCTCGGTTTCCGGGGCGAGTCGCTGTGATTCATAGCAGATTGTCTTTGGGTGAACAGTTTGATGAGTGGCACATGATAAAAGAAGGGAAATGTGACATAGTCATTGGTCCAAGAAGTGCTCTTTTCGCACCTCAACCAGACTTGGGATTGATTGTTGTCGATGAGGAGCATGAGTGGACTTACAAGCAATCCGACAAATCACCACGATACCATGCCAGAGATGTGGCTGTTAAACTGGGTGAACTTAGCGGTGCTGTAGTTATATTGGGCAGCGCTACGCCCGATGTGGAGACCTTTTACAGGGCTCAACGTGGTGATTACCAGCTTGTCGAGCTTAAAGAGCGTATCACACCTTACGGACCGTCAGCATTGCCTGAAGTTGAAATTGTGGACTTGAGGGAGGAACTTAAAGCTGGGCATCGTAGTCTTTTTAGCCGCTCTTTAATCAGAGCGATGACTGAGGCTTTGGCTCATAGCGAGCAGGTAATTTTGTTTCTAAATCGGCGTGGTTCAGCGACATTTATTCAGTGCCGGGACTGTGGTTTTGCATTCCGTTGCTCGCGCTGCAAGTCCACTCTCACCTATCACTCGGCAACCAGAAAATTGGTTTGTCATCATTGTAATTATTTCAGCTCTTTACCTGCGGAATGTCCACAATGCCTTAGCCAGAGTCTCAAGTTCTTGGGTATTGGTACCCAAAAAGTGGAAGATGAAGTCAAGCATCTTTTTCCGCAAGCTCGTACTCTGCGTTGGGATAGAGATGTGACTTCTGGTCGGCGGGCGCACGAGGAAATTTTGGCTAAGATTCGAGCTCATGAGGCTGACATAATTATCGGTACTCAAATGGTGGCCAAGGGGTTGGATTTACCTCAAGTGACTTTAACTGGCGTGATGAGTGCTGACACGGGTTTAAATTTACCCGATTTTAGGGCTGGTGAGCGTACTTTTCAACTATTGTGTCAGGTAGCCGGCAGGGCAGGTCGAGGTTTCGCGTCAGGGCGAGTCGTCATCCAGACTTATAGTCCCGAGCATTATGCTGTACAAGCAGCATCGAAGCACGATTATATAGCCTTTTATGCTCGGGAGATAGACTATCGTCAGAAATTTGGTTATCCTCCTTTTAGTCAGTTGGCTTGCCTCACTTTTAGCCATACAAACGAGGTTGCTTGTTTCAGGGAAGCTGAGAGAATGGTTGGCTTACTTGCTGCTGAAAAGGATAGGAGAGGCATGCCTGGCTTGAGTTTGATTGGCCCAGTGCCGGCTTTCGTACCTCGGCTCAGAGGACATTATAGGTGCCAAGTGATGCTTTGTGGATCTGAGTTGGAGGATTTCTTGGCGGATATAATATTTCCTCGGGGTTGGGTTCTGGACATTGATCCGGTGGGTATGGTTTGATGACATGATAGGGGCTATGAGGGTGGTTGCGGGAGTTGGTTTGGCAGCACCTCAGGTTGGCGTGCTGCCCAGAGTGGCTGTGATTGAGATGCTGGAGGATGAAGTTATTGTTTTGATTAATCCAGAGATAGTTAAAAAGCAGGGTGAACGTTTGGTACAAGAAGGCTGCTTGAGCATCCTTGGTTGTCAAGAGGACATCAACCGTTCAGTTTGGGTTAAAGTCAAGGCGGAGGATAGACAGGGGTGGGACGTACGTATAAAGGGATAGGAATTCCTCGCTCAGGCTCTGAGCATGAAATAGTCCATCTTGATGGAGTATTATATATCGACTGTTTGGAGGGGCCGAATAAGCTGTGTAAGGCAGTATCTGGTTTAGCTCAAGAGGGACTTTAGTTTCCCTTTGTGATTTATCCTTGCCATTCCATTTCGACGACGAATCTTCCAGTTAAGCCTTCTAATTCCACATTATAAAAGCCGGGCGTAGTTTTGGCGATTTTAAAGGCTATCTTTCGAGTTTCTCCTGGGCCTAGCTCTATCTCTTCGGTGCTTTCGACCGCGCCCTTTAGTTTAAGTACTGCGCTGTAATTGCCGGGTAATTCCCCATTGTTGGTTACCATAGCACTGATGACGATATTTTCTCCTTGTTTGGCACGTTCCGGTGTTATGACCATGTTGCTTACTGTAAAGTTAGCTGGAACCAGGGGTATAACTATAAATGTGCCGCTTAGGCCATCCACTTCTGTGTAGTACTCACCTCCGACCTCTTTAATTACCGTGAAGGTGGTGGCTTGAGTTGCTCCTGGCGACAACATTAAGTCAATTATATTTTCCACCATACCGTTGATTCGTAAGACTATGCTATATGTACCTGCCTCTGAACCATTGTTGGATACTATGGCGCTGATGGTTACGGGGTCTCCTGATTTTACTTGGTTTGGTGTGATGGTCAGATTGCTTACCGAGAAGATTGGTCTCCTGGCATATTGTGGGTAGGGGGCAGCCATCGGTGCTGGTGCTGGAAATGATCCTGGGGTATGGAATCCCCCTGGGGTGGGATATGCCCCTGGAGGTTGAGGCGGCATTGCGCTTTGATATCCACTTGGCGGGCTGGCTTGACCGGGAGCTGACATCGGAGATGGAAATTGCGTTGCCGTCTGAGTGGAATGTGGTCCTTGTATACTTTGACTATCTTGAAGGACTGCGCCAGGCTGTTTTTTTCGGGGTGGCATAACGAGCATTACTATCAATAATAGGATCAATATGCCAATTATGGCGCCAATGACCCACCATACCCATGACGGGAAAATAGACCAGAAAGACGCTGCTTGCACGGTGAGGAGTTCGCTTGTGTTGCCTAGTTCTACAAAGAAATCACCTGGTGAATCAGCGGTGATTGCAAAAGTTAAATTGTCGCTTTGCCCCGGACCCAGGGTTAACTCTTGGCTATCTTTGACTTCCCCGTTGAGCTTCAACTCTAAGGTATGAGTTTCCTCTGTGTCTTTGGTATTAGTTACTGTGGCAGTTATGGTGACAGGTTCTCCCAGTGCTACAGAATTAGAGCTGAGGCTTAGGTTGGTAACCTCAAAATCATCCTGAGCATTAACTGCGATTGCAGCAGCCAAGACAATAACTATTACAAAGATTGTTGGCAGCACACGGAGCAATTTTCTCATGCTTGCCTCCTATAGTCCTTTATGGTTCAGATGCCTAATACTCTACGCTAAAATGGACTATAAATCAATAGTCGAAGCAGAGAAAATTAGTTTTAGAGTTACCGGAGGCTATTTATTGTTCAAAGGTAAAGTAAAGACGAAGGAGTTGCCGTGGTTTTCTTTGCTTTCCAACCATATTCTACCACCGTGTAGCTCTACTAGCCGTTTGCACAGGGTCAGACCTAAACCTGTCCTAGTGGCCTGTGAGTCATTATCATATCTGAGTCGGTAATAAGGTTGAAAGAGTTCACGCTGCTCTTCTTGCGTGATGCATGGGCCGCTATCTTGGATTTTTATGACCATGTATCCGTCTTGTTTGTCTGTTGATATAAATAAGTTGCTGCCTGCCGGAGTAGACTTGCTGGCATTAAACAGGAGGTTGTGCAAAATCTGCTCTATCCTCAGCCGGTCGGCGATGATTTTTGGTGGGCGAGGTATAAGATTCATCTTCAGGGATTGTTGTCGGCTTTGAGTTCTCGGCGATAATTGATCGGCTACTCTGTAAATAATGTTATTGATGTCCGTTTTTTTTAGTTCCAGATCGAAGCCTTCGACGTGTAGTTTAACCAGATCTAGAATCTCTGATGACCGGGCATCAAGGTAGTGAGATGAAGTCAGGATTTCCCCGATCAACTTGGTCTTAGTATCATTGTAGAAGAGGGCTAACTCTTCGCCTAACAAGCTGGCCGAATTAATAATTGTATTTAGCTGGGTCTTGAACTCATAGGTTAGAAAAGAGATAAGCTCCAGCGTTTGCTTGGTATCATTTGGTTCTATTTGTAGAACAGACTGGTCTTTCATGGACTTCTGCTAGACATTAACAGGTGGTGTTGTGGGTTGTCAATACTTGAGGTTGATGCTTTTGTATTGGGATCGTGCTTCCCAGACTAAATTACCACCGATGATATGGACTAAAGTCTCACCGTATTTTGGGGAACTTGGGTCGGTTTATGGAAATTATCTGTCACATTTCACCCAGAGCCTATTGCCGTCGGTTATTAGCTCGATGGATCCGTGAGTTGAAGTCAGGTAGACTCTATCACTTCCCAGTCTCCCGTCCAGCCTGTCCAGTATCTGACTGGCTGGGAGATCGAACCTGTTACTAGCACCTACTGAGATGGCAGCTATCTCTGGATTAACTATAGACAGGAATTCTGGAGAGGTGGAGGTCAGGCTACCATGATGGGCGACTTTTAATACTGTAGCTTGCAGATTGGCTCGTTGGGCGATTAGATACCACTCGGCCTCCCGACCGATATCAGCGGTGAATAAAAAGCTCATCTTATTCCAGCTTAAGTGTAACACCATACCGTTGTTGTCGACATCATCAGAAGTATCTTGAAGGAAAGGCGATGGAGGGTGTAGTACCTCTAACTTGATTCCGTCTCCAAGATTGATTTCCTGCCCGGCATGTACTATTTCGTGCTTGATTTCGCTGCTCTTAACCAGGTTGAGCCACTGCTGATAAGTGAGTGAATCATAGGCTATGCTTGGCTCTATGACATGTGAAATTTTGTATTTTTTAAGTACCTCTATAAGGCCGGTGACATGGTCGGCATGTGGTTGAGTCAGAATCACCAGGTCGATGGTCTTATCCCAGAAAGGTAATTTCTTGCCTAGTTCCAGTCCTATTGCTTGAGGGTTTGGCCCACCATCGATGAGAATATCTTGTCGATTTGGCGTTTGGATGAGGATGGCATCTCCTTGCCCTACATCTAGTATGCTTACATGTAGTTTGTCATCAGGCATACTTATAACAGTGACCCAAACCAGTACAGTGATGATTAAGAGCGGGGCTATAACCCATTTGCTGGATAGTTTGAAGGCGAGTCTCGAAGCCGTATTTATTTGAGGACTTATTCTGGAAGCTGTCAGATGAAGGATGTTAGCTAGCTGTGTTCGGTAGTTTATAGCCGTGATGATTATAACTAGCAAAGCGTAGTAAAGCCATATTTGCCAGATATGGATGCTCTCCAATTTAATTGATGAGAATGGCAGGGCATCGAAGATTTTTGCTATGAGGATGAGATAGCTGAGGAAAAGCCATGCTATCCAGCCTAGAACCTGGGCCAAGATTGGTGCCAAGAGCCCTATCACGGCGACTATTGCTGAGGTGATGATAATGCCTGGCAAGGCTAGCAGAGCAAAGAAAGTAGCTGGCAGGCCAACGAAAGAGACAACATTAAAATAGTAAGCGATTAATGGCCAGGTAGCTAAGATGGCAGCCAAAGTAACTGCAAAACAATCGGCGGCAAAATTACATATGGATACTGCAATCCCTTCTTTTTCTATGATGGTAGCTATTCCTTTTCTAGCCCAGGCTTGGAAGTAGGGCGAAAGGAAAATGAGCCCTGTCATGGCCAGGAAGCTAAGCTGAAAGCTTGCATCCCATAGAATTTGGGGTTCGATTCCCACCATTACCGCTGCGGCAAAAGCAAGTGCCGTTGATGCGCTGCGCTGTCTACCCAGATATTCAGCTAGCAGGAACATACTTCCCATAACAGCACCGCGGACTACAGGAGGGCGCATGCCGGTAATCAAAGCATATAGCCAGATAGCTACAAAAGCCAGCCAGATGTAGATGGAATAGCGCCTGCCGAAGAGCCATATTCCAGCGCTGAGGAATATGCCTATGATAATGCTGAGATGGAGACCAGATATGGCCAGCAGGTGTGAAGTTCCGCTTCTTGAGAAAGTATCCTGAAGGGAATAGGGAATATTGCTTCTTAATCCGAGTAAAATGCCTTGAGCTAATGATGCTTGTGGCTCGGGTAAGGCGAGAGATAGACTTTGGGACAGACTATTCCTCAGTGAATAAATCCAGGCCAAAGGCGTGAAACCTTTGCCGGTGTCGAGTATTTCTATTTCAGGATAGTTTATAATCGAGTAAATTCCCTGCCGTGCCAGGTAGCCTCTGTAGTCGAAGTCTTCGAATTGCGGCGGTGTTTCCAACTCGCCGGTTATTTTCAATATATCCCCGTAATGATATTCTGGATATCTGCGCACGCGTATTAGAGCTTTTCCTGATATTTCCTGTTTTGTTCCATCTATTTGTATTTCACTGGCTGATAGCTGCAGAATGGAAGTTGTGTTCCTTATTTCAGGTTCAGTGGATATCATTCCCTCTATTTCGACTGCTCCCTTGTCGTTATAGAATTGAATATACTGCTCATTTATTATGGGGAGGCTTGATTGAAAGCAGATGCAACCGCCAAATAAAGCGAAAAGACAGAATCCAGCCAGAATCAGTGGCTTCTTATACTTTGATAAGAAAGGTATGAGACAAAGGGGAAGGAAGCCTGTAAAAACAATACTCCAGGGCAGGGCAATTTTGGAGCCCAAATAGATACCTGCTACCCACGCGGTGCTGAGGTAAATCAACGTCAAATCGATTCAGTCCTCTAGAGTTATTAAATCCCGTATTGTATTCAGGGTGGAGTCGCCTATTCCTCCGACATTGAGTAAGTCCTCGATTCTACGAAATGGGCCGTTTTGATTACGGTAGTCGACAATAGCTTGAGCTCTGTCTGGTCCGATTCCAGGCAGGGCGTCCAGCAGCCAGGCATCAGCCCGGTTGATGTTTATCCTTTGTGGTTGAGGCATTTCGTTGGTGCTGGACACATAAAGCTTGATTTTGTCTGTATCTGCATCTGGCGCAAGGCCTGCGGACTGAATAAGAGCCTCTATGGTGTCATCCTCTTTGAGAGAATAGAAACCTGGATTAGCCACGGCGCCACCGATATAAACTTCGCCTTCATATTGAATCGGCGCGGTTTGGGACAGGGAAATCTCGATAGGCTTGTGTCCGCTTTGTTTGACAGCTAGTACTACGCCGCCAGCAATCAGGCTGATTAGCAGGAAAGCGATGACTAGTAACCAGTATTTGTTAAGCTGACTTGACATAACAAACTCCTTGCCCTTACCTTATTATTATAATAGTGGTAATAATGGTAAAATTTTAGCACATATGGTGGAGTCGAAGACGATAGCTGTCAATCGCAAAGCGTATCACGATTATCATATTCTGGAAAGTCTGGAGGCTGGCATTGTCCTGACCGGAACTGAGATAAAATCTATTAGGGCAGGGAGAGTGAACATCCGTGATGCCTATGCCAAGCCTGAAGGTGGTGAGCTGTGGCTGGTCAATGCACATATAGCTTCCTATCAAGCTGCTAGTCATTACAATCATGAGCCAGGTCGACCGCGTAAGCTTTTGCTGCATCGCCGTCAGATTGATGAACTGTCAGGTATGGTGACTCAGAAAGGTTTGACTTTAGTGCCTTTAAAGCTATATATTAAAAGAGGAGTTGCCAAGTTAGAGTTGGGTGTGGCTCGGGGCAAGAAGCTTCATGATAAACGTGAGGCGATGGCCCGTAGAGATACGGAGAGGGAAATAGGGCGGGCGTTGAGGAGGAGGGGCTAAGAGCACATTAAAAACCTATTTTGGGGGCGTGAGGCTTCGACAGTGGAAGGCCTACAGGATAGCAAGTCGAGGTGCCATCTACCTCGTAAAACAGGTGGCAAAAGACAACTGCCGAAGCAGTTCCAATTGCAGCCTAACTAAGGTTGCACATCCAACCTGACCTCACCCCGATGGGTTGGGATTGGGTGACGAAAAGTCGGGGTGCTCCAACCTTGACGTCGATGGAGGTTGGCTAAGAATTATCGACTGGCTTAGCTATTACTCGGTCAGCTGAGGTTAGCTAGGCAAGTTAAAAGAGCTGGCTAAACTTGTAGCAGATTCTGGCAACCTTCTTCTGGACGGGGAGTTCAACCCTCCCCCGCCTCCACCAAGCTAAATCGTGCCCTGCTTATAGCGGGGCTTTTTCTTTTCTCTGGGGCATACTAAATAGCATATTTATCTGAGCCGGATGGTTTTATTTGAATTGACCGAGCTTCTTTGTTTGCGCTTTGGCAGCAACTTTTGGGATAATAGCTTGGTTTTTGAACAATTTGGATTAATCTACAAGAGTAGAGACTGAGATGAAAGGGACTATTGAAATTTCCCGTGAGCTGTGTAAAGGATGCCAGCTGTGTGTTTCCTTCTGTCCTAGAGGCAGCATCTCTATCTCTGATAAATTGAATCCGAGCGGCTATCTGCCGGCTGTTTTTAATGATAATGGCGAATGTACGGGGTGTGCTATCTGTGCCCTGGTTTGCCCGGAAGTAGCAATCGAGGTGTATCGTGGCTAAGGTCCTCATGACCGGTAACGCCGCTATCGGAGAGGCAGCCATCAGGGCAGGCTGCCAGGGCTACTTTGGATATCCCATAACGCCTCAGAACGAGTTGACTGAGTATATGGCTGCCAATCTGAGCCGGAGGAAAGGCTGCGCTTTTATCCAGGCAGAGAGTGAGATTGCCGCCATAAATATGGTCTATGGAGCCAGTCTGGTTGGAGCCAGAGCAATGACCTCTTCTTCCAGTCCTGGCATCAGCTTGAAGCAGGAAGGAATTTCTTATCTAGCAGCCTGCGAGCTTCCGGCGGTTATAGTCAATATGTCTAGAGGTGGACCGGGATTGGGAAGCATAGTAGCCGCGCAGTCAGATTATTTTCAGGCTACACGGGGTGGTGGTCACGGAGATTACAGGACCATAGTTTTAGCACCTTCATCGGTGCAGGAACTGGCGGATCTCACAGACAAAGCCTTTGACCTTGCTGATAAATATAAGATTCCCGTAATTGTACTTGGTGATGGTGTCCTGGGGCAGATGATGGAACCGGTAGAATTCAAACACGAAGCCCCGGTGGAACTGCCCATAAGAAGTGATGCCTTAAGGGGAGCGAAAGGGCGGCCTAGTAGATATGTCAAGACCTTTACTTCAGACCCGGCTGAGCTGGAAGAGATTAATTGGAGCTTATTCAGGAGATACGAGTTAATTAAAAAAAATGAGACTGCTTACGAAACGTTTTTGGCAGAGGATGCTAAACTAATAGTTGTTGCTTTTGGCATAGCAGCTCGAATCGCTAAAGGAGCCATCAAGACAGCAAGGTCGGATGGTTTAAAGGTTGGGCTGCTGAGGCCGGTCACTCTTTGGCCATTTCCTGATGAAGCAGTGAAAGAATTGGCGAAGAAAGTGAAGCAATTCCTGGTTTTTGAGATGAATATGGGACAGATGGTGGAGGATGTGCAGATGGCCCTGGGAGGAAAAGGCGAGATTTCTTTCTATGGAAGACCGGGAGGGGTTATTCCTACGCCAAGCGAGGTGGCTCGTGTAGTCTCGCGTCTTTATTATCAGAAGGGTTTGAATAAGTGAAGAAAGTATTTACCCGGCCTAAATCTCTAAAGAGAAATGTATTCCACTATTGCCCCGGATGTGGGCATTCTATTGCACACAGGCTTATCTGCGAAGTCATCGATGAGATGGGCCTCCAGGATAAAGCCATCGGCATCCCACCTCCGGGCTGCTCCGTCTTTGCTTATTACTATTTCGATGTTGATATGGTGGAGTCGGCGCATGGGAGAGGTGCTGCTGTGGCTACCGGCATCAAGCGTGCTCTCCCTGAAGCCGTTGTCTTTACTTACCAGGGTGACGGTGACCTTGCCGGCATCGGCACTACCGAGACTATACATGCTGCTAACAGAGGAGAAAATATAACCTCTATTTTTATCAACAACGCCGTCTATGGGATGACCGGTGGACAGATGGCGCCGACCACTCTGGTTGGCCAAACGACAACTACCACGCCTTATGGGCGGGATGCTATTTTAGAGGGGCATCCCATAAAGATGAGCGAGATTCTGGCTCTGGTTGCAGGTTCGGTATATATCGAGCGGGTGGCGGTGAGTTCTCCAGCCAACATCAGGAAAGCCAAAAAAGCTATCCGGAAGGCGTTTCAGGTGCAACTCGATAAGCGTGGTTTCTCTATGGTGGAAATTCTTTCCCCCTGTCCGACTAACTGGAAAATGAGCCCTCTGGAAGCATGGCAATGGGTGGACAAGGAGATGACTAGGGTGTTTCCGTTGGGGGTAGTCAAAGACGTAACGGGTGGAGAAGATGCTGATTAGGACGGTAATCGCCGGTTTCGGAGGTCAGGGTGTTATGTCCATGGGGCTCAGCCTGGCTCAGGCAGCAATGCTTGAAGATAAGAACACAACCTATTTACCTTCTTATGGTGCTGAGGTGCGTGGTGGTACCGCCAATTGCACAGTGGTTATATCAGATGACGAGATTGCATCTCCTGTTGCTTCATCTCCGGAGTTTGTTATTGCTATGAACCAGCCCTCCGCGGTTAGATTCCAGAATCATATTCAATCGGGTGGACTTTTCTTTATCAATTCCTCTTTAGTAGAATCTGAAGTCTCGAGGGGTGATATTAGCGTTGTTAGCGTACCGGCGAATAGCGTTGCGGAGAAATTGGGAAGTCCCAGGTCTGCCAACATGGTAATGCTGGGTGCTTTTATCAAGAAGAGTGGACTTGTTTCATTCGACAGCGTGGTTGATGGGCTGAAGTCTACTCTAGGCAAGAAACAAAAGCTGTTGGCTATTAATGAAGAGGCATTAAAAACAGGATACGAACTGTTTTAAGAATAAGTTATATTTAATTGGAGAGCGGATTATGTGTGTAAAGCAGATTTCGATAACTCTGGAGAATGTGCCGGGAAAGTTCCTGGATGTGAGCGAGTGTTTGGGTAGGGAGGGTATAAACATCCGGGCTATTTCGGTAGCGGATACATCTGATTTCAGCACGGTGAGGTTCGTTGCCGATAACCCGGAAAAAACGGCTAATGTGCTCAAGAGTCATGGTTATTCGGTGCACGAGACAGATGTCATCGCGGTGGAAGTGCCTGACCATCCCGGTGGACTTCTGGCAGTGCTGAAACCTCTGCGCGAGGCAAATATCAACGTGTGCTATTTTTATACCTACCTGGGCAAGGGGGAAAGCGGCCAGCCCGTCGTCATCATCGGCGTGGACAAGACCAGCGAAGCTATCGAGGCTCTGCAAAAGAACTGGGTCCATACCTTCGGCAAGGAAATCTATTCACTGTAATTTATACCGCGAAGCGATTAGTCTTGTAGTTCGAGTCCACAATAGCCCACGAACTCCGCGCGCCCCGCGTTGCTCTATTTTTCGTTCAAGGGCCGCCCTTACCTGCTGTTCCCAGTGTTTACAATCAGCTGGGCCACCAGACTCCTGACTTATTTCAGCAATACAAAAGTTACGGAATATTGACAGTTACACCTTGTTGTATGGCAATAACAGCCACATCGCCATCGATTCCATTCGTCCAAATATCGTAAACCTCGGAACCAAGCGTAATCGTATCAGGGGCTATGGACCAACCGGCATCCTGAAGGTTTACTGTATCGGCAGTGCCAGGTCCATCACCTCTCACGTAAATATCCACGACAGAACCCCCAGGATTGCTGTCTGGAATGATGCTGCTGGTATGATTATTGTTGTCACCCAGAGCATTCACGACGTCTTTGTTAATATTCAAAATATCCGCCATCACACCACCATCACGCATATCAAGTATTTCAATGCCGGAAAGACGAGTGGACACTTCGGTACTATTGGTCAAATTAAGAGTCCCGGCACCATCTGAAGTGGTAAATTTGAAGGTATCTGCCCCTTCACCTCCATTAAGAACGGATGCGGCGCCGACCGCATCGAAATCTGTATCCGTATCCACAATAAGGTCGTTGCCTAAACCACCATAAATAGCATCATCGCCCGTACCGCCATCGAGATAGTCGTTCCCCTCTTCGCCGGTCAGGATGTCGTCGCCTCCCCTGCCATAGAGGAAGTCCGGCCCCGCCTCGCCCCCAAGGGTATCATCCCCTTCCGTTCCGAAGACGATTGTCTGTCCGTCAGCCACATCCGGCGTTGCGGGATCGGGAGGGGTAACCTGCGTCGGATTCAGCACGCCTATTGTCGGGGTACTGCTCGTCGTCCAGTCGACCGCCGTGTGCGAATCGATCTCACCCGGCTCGTAAACGAGCAGATCGGAACCAACAGTGATGAAGACCCGCTCGAACACCACATCGTCCGTCAGCGAACCGTCAAAGCTCAGGAAGACGCCCGGCGGGCCCGCCGGGGGAAACCAGATACCGCTGTAGACACCCAGGGCGGCCGCCTCGGATGCCCCCATATTGGCAGATGGATTATTCGCCGTGAAGTAGTCGATAGAAACACCACTCTGAAGTAGATT
>Ga0180433_10001450_pt1 | contig 39477 bp, 26 predicted proteins | sample SS_ome_8_FD_132980 | JGI IMG/M metagenome (GOLD analysis project Ga0180433, IMG submission 132980) | Hypersaline lake sediment archaeal communities from the Salton Sea, California, USA - SS_1_D_1 metaG | ecosystem: Environmental > Aquatic > Non-marine Saline and Alkaline > Hypersaline >... | reverse complement strand
TGCGCGGCACGACCGGAAGAACAGTCCTGTTGCAATACTAAGAGCACGGCCAAGCGGCAACAAACAGAACGCACTTCCCTCAGAACACACGTCCTTGATCCTGCTTGCACACAAAGACTATCACGCCAATTCTTCTTTGTCAAGCTTTTTGTGTCTTCGGTGTCAACTCTTTTTCACGCGCCGTTTACTCAATACTGCGAAACGGCCAAGCTTCTGATTCTCTGCTAAGATTCTGAGATAGTGAGAAACGATTTGAAACTGCGCAAGAATGTTGACACCTCACTGTGCCCGCTCGATAGCGTTTAGAGAGGTCAGAGAGAGAGGAAATTAGACAAGCGAGCGCCGCGATCCCGCGTGCTGTCGAGCCATGCAAAAAGCCACGCTCCACTACTGCGCAAAGGTCGTTAATTGGGACGTCAAGTTCTTGTGCCACCCGTGTGGCCACTGAATTGTATTGCCGAACGTCCGCCTCAAAACGGTCGCCTTATTCTCATGATGCCATTGCTCGTTGACAGGCGTTATGCTCGCCCAGAGCACGATCGCACATGTTCTTGATCTAAGTAGATTCAGGATCTGCCGCAGATTATCTTCATATTCCTCAACGGGCACTGCGTGTTCAGCCTGTCCGAATTCCCTTATCAGGTCATACAGCCCACAGTTGAGGTGAACAACATTCCGGATCGTGGACCAAGGCCCACTCTTCAATATGGGCAAGAACAGTGCGGCTGTTGCGAACATTCTCTTTCGGCGACAACACTTCGGCGACTCCACTCAGTTCCTCCCCAACTGTGCGTTCATATCCCATGCGAATAGAGTCACCGATCAGAACAACTCTCTTCATAAGCTGATGTCTAGGGAAAAATGGAAATGGCTAAGAATCCCTTTGTCCGCATTGACATTGGAAAATGGCCTGATACACTGTTCGGCCGCAGCCATCAGCGTAAAAGATATTCTCAGGAGAATGCCATGAGCAACAAATGGAAAGACCTGCCTCTTTATGACCGACCGTTGGGCAAATCAACCGAGGGAATAGATGACGGTCGCCCCATTGTCACCATCAGCGATTTTTCCATCTGCCAACCTTCCGAACTCATTTCAGAAACAGGCGAGCCAGGATGCTGGCAATTGGAGGATTTTACGACCGAAGAGTTCGAAGGCAAGATGCTCTGCGCCGCTGCAAATGAACCTGCTCCTCCTATAGGCATGCCTCTCAACGTGACGGGATGGTACGCCGTCTACGTATGGATGATGGGCGGGGACGTTCCGAAGACCGCTCCATCGTGGGACGCAGCCTTTTCCCGTTCGCCTGGTCCGGAATTGAAGCTTAGTAGTGATAGAACCTTCTCCGGCAGGTTTAGAACAATGACGCAGGAGAAAATGAAAACGCCCGGTATTGAGGGATGTTTCTGGCGCTACGCCGACCTGACCGGCGAGTCCTTGAGCATCCGCCATCAAGGGGGGTCAGTGTATCTCGGAGCCATCCGTTTGATCCCACTTTCAACAGCAGAGGTAGAAGCGGTACTCGCAGATAGAGCCAATCCGGATAACAAACGACTCATTCTGAAGGTCGACGAGTACCAGAAGGTCCAGCTCGATCGCAGAATAGAGCATTACCGACATACCGATGTCGCGGGATGGATCCACGGCTTGGAGCGCGTTCATGACTTATTCCGAGAAGGTGGGTCTGTAATGCTGCAAGACTTCAAGGAGGGATGTCGGGAAATCGGCGCTGAATGTTATGTCTGCGACCGACCGGCTCTGTGGAGTTCGATCGACTTCGTGCATAGTCCTCGATACAGGTGGTTTGATCATCATCCCGAATATCACTGCAAGGAACGCGACGGTTCAGACACGTTCCATTGCAGCTATGCGGAGAAAGCGGTCCAGGATTACATGCTGAAGCGGGCGCGAGCGGTAGCCAAAACAGGGCCTGATGGGTTTGGCTTCTTCTTCAACCGCGATCCCGGCATTGTCCTGTTCGAACCTGCAGCCATGAAGGGTTTCGCAGAAAAACACGGCGTTGATCCACTGACACTACCGGAAGATGATGACCGCATTCTCGACTGGCGAGCGGAGATCATCACTGGCTTTATGCGACGCGTACGAGAGCTGCTCGACGAAGTCGCCAAAAAGAAGAACTTCCAGCGCATTAAGATGGTCCATGTCATTCTCGGCAGCAAAGGGGCGAATCGGAGATGGAGCTTTGATATCGCCCAATGGATCGAGGAAGGACTCGCTGATGTCATCCTCACATATCCTTGGGGCGACTATCCGGAATGGATGCTCACACAGACCATAGAGCCGGATATCGAGTACTACGCCTCGCTTGTGAAAGACACACAGTGCAAGCTTTACTCGATGTGGCTACGCTGGGAAACGGAAGATGCGCGAATGGACACGTACTTTCAGAAAGCCGCTCGCCATTACGCAGCGGGAGCCCACGGCATTTCGGCCTGGGATGAACTCGGCGTGAAGTACGCGTTCACAGCAGATCGTTGGTTGCGGCTCGGCCACAGGGATAGGCTGGCGGAATGGGCAGAGAACGATTTCCCGGTACCGCCATTCCTGCGCCTCGTGACGCGAGGTGGCAAGACTGTGTTGCGCTTTCCACCGGGCATTGGCGGGTAATCTCGCGCGGCCCATTTCATGCAATAAAGAGCTGGTCATCCAGTGGAGTGAGTCTTTCCACGCCACGATCTGTGATTGCAAAGTTGTTTTCAACAACGTATAGCTGCGTCGCCTCACCTCGATCAGCATAATCACTGATAGTGGGCTCGATGGCGAAAACCATTCCCTTGGCGAAACGCTCCTTCGAATCCCGGCAAAGATCCGGATGTTCGTGAATATGGAGGCCAACACCATGCCCGAGCTTTCCGTATCCTCCAGATGACATATGTGAGGCCAACCCAGCATCCTCAAATGCGCGTCGCCCGATGGCATGCATCTCCCCTATCACAGCCCCTTCCTCAAGAGCACCTTCCACGTCACGCTGTGCCTGGTAGGCCAGTGCAAACAGGTCTTGATTCTGTTTAGATGGCGGCCCGACAGAAACCGTTCGCGCTATGTCACAGCAATAGCCATCAACCTGACAACCGCCGTCCATAATCAACAACGAGCCCCGCTCTACCGGCACATCAGCCGGTGGGGCCTCACACCAGCTTCCGCGAGGCGGGCCCACAATCAAAGAAAGAAAGCCGCGCTCGTCTGCGCCCTCTTCAAAAGCCCGTTTGGAAATGACTGCGGCAACATCTTTTTCGGTCATTCCGGGCTTCATGCTCCGCATTCCTTCTTCAAAGGCTGCGCACGTTATCTCGCAAGCTGCGCGGAGCTTCTCTATCTCCCGTGGCGACTTGTACTGCCTACATCCCCAGACAACAGCCGAGCTGCTCTGCCACTTAACCCCGGGCAAAGCATCTTGAAGGTATTCCCACTCTGTCAAAGTCAAGCTGATCCGGAGGCCAGAGTCCCTTTCAATTCCGATTTTAGCGTCGGCAAGTTTCTTTTCGCGGATTGCATCTGCAACCAAGTCTATCTTCTTGTTACGCATGAGCATAGATCCGCTGGGATCGAATGGCCAGAAGCGCTTGTCATCCAACCAGGAGTTGCGTGCAATGCCTTGAAAAGCATAAGTACCCAATAGCACCGGATCGTTGTCTCTTGCAGCCGGCAAAAGCACGAAGAAGTCTGATCGGTAGTCCCTTTCAAGAGCGGAAAGCGGTCCACCTGCAAAATACCGAACACATTCCTTACCTGTGACAAGGATTGCATCGAGTCCGTTCTCATTCATGATTTCGCGAGAACGAGAGAGACGCTTTTCGTATTCATCAATGGGGAATTCAGCAAACGACATTGACTGCATTGTGGGTCTACCTTTCAAGATTCACTTTGTGAAGACAATCAAATCTGCCCACGAATTTGCAGGCAGTTGTTCTTCCGATTATAATCCCCGCGCTTTGACTTGCAAGCAGTGGCTTTCGGAGATTGTGAAACTACCCGAAAAAGACACTTGCTTTGGTTTTGGATTACAATCTGAATCATCTTCCTTCGAACAGGAGTCGCCCCTCATGACCAATGAGCAAATTACTATTGCCGTGCTTGGTACCGGCCGCATATCTCATTCGCACCTAAGAGCGATCAGCAAAATACAATCGGACAATCGCATAGGCGCCCCTATTAAGTCGATGGTTGTGGGACGCAATTTGGAAAAGGTCGCTGCACTCGCCAAGGAATTTGGTGCTGAGCCATTCCAAGGAGACTGGAAACAGGCGGTACGTGAAGAATCTGTAACACTGGTGGACAATTGTCTGACAAATGCTATGCATTATGAGGTGCTAATGGAGGCCGTAGAAAACGGCAAGCATTGCCTCACAGACAAGCCTCTTGCCATTAACGTACAACAAGGGCGCGACCTGCTCGAAGCTGCTGAGAAGAAAAAGGTCCATCACAACATAATTCAGAACATGCGTTACGAACCCGGCGTGCTCGGTGCCAAGCATGTTCTCGAAGAGGGAAATCCCGGCAGGATACTGCACACGCGCGGCTTGTTCGGCTATAGAGTTGGGACACGTGTTGAAAACCGTCCGGCCTGGTTTTACCAGCGCGCGTATGCAGGAGGCGGAGTTGTTCTTGACCTCATGTCTCATTTCTTCGATCTTTACGAAATGCTATTGGGCCCCGTTGAGTCGATCACATGCACCAAGAGCACTGCATATCCCGTGCGAGAAGACGCCTCTGGGAATTCGTTCACATGTGATATTGAGGATGTCGCATGTGTCCTATGTGACTTCGAGAACGGAGCGTTAGGTGAGTCCTTTCTGAGCTGGGCTCGACGCAAGCACGAAGATGAAGTGCCCTGCTTTGAGATAGATGCAGAGAACCTGAGTCTTCGGTTCAGCTTCCATCGATTGGAGATTGAAAGAGACGGTGATGTCAAAGAATTCCGCTTTGACCCCAATGCAGACCCTTGGACCGAACCCAAATGGGCTGAACTGGGAATCGAACATGTCGATCCTTTTGAGCTTCAGATCGAGAATGTCATTCGCGCTATCGCGCAAGACAAGCCTTGTCGACCAGACTGGCACGACGGTCTAAGAGCTCTCGAACTTATAGACGCAGCCTATCGCTCCTCGGAAGAAGGAAAGACTATTCAGGTCCAGTAGCGTTTCACTCAGTGTGCGCACAAGAATAATCAGGAGAAGAGCCATGCTCGAGCCTGCTATCAGGAATGTGCTGACCTCTCTGTCCACCGCCACGATTGCTGATGCAATGTATTCGCTGGAGCTTCCGGAAACGCAACTCGACTTCGGAATAAGACCCTTAGTTCCTTTCACAAAGATGGCAGGTGAAGCTGTAACAGTTCGTATCGAGGTCGCGCATGGGCTGGACGCATCAGACTTCACTGAACTCACCGCAGCCTATGAGTCCCAGACAGCGGGGTCATATGCCCTCATTGTGATCCAAGTAGACCCTGAACTTCATCAGTACGGAATCCTCGGAGACGGGGCTGCAATGTTGGCTCTCTGCCACGGGTTTGTTGGCGCGCTTGTCGACGGAGCGATTCGCGATACTCACGAGCTTCGCGAAATGGGCATGCCCGTCTTCCATCGCTGCATAGGTCCAGCCTCAATAGAAAGAAGGCCAGCCGTCGCCGTTGGCCGCGGTGAACCAGTGACCGTAGGCGGTAGAAAAATACAAAATGGTGACGTCGTTGTCGGCGATAACGACGGTGTCATGATTATCCCCTCTCAGAACCTTAGCGAAGTCATCAAGTGTTCCCTGGACATCATGGACTGGGAAGGCCGTTCTCAGACTATGAAACTGATGGGTAAGTCCAGAGCAGAGTACTTGAAGATCATAGGGCCAAAGCCCCACGTGTTTAAGAAATGAGATACTAAGAACAAATTTGCATCACCTTTTGGACCCTTGAAGGAATAAATAATGAGCAGTGCAAAGCAGTGGCGTCAAGAGGGATTTTCAGAGCTTATCAAAGGAACATTCGGGAACGCAGGTCAGAACATCTACGTATCAAAAGCTGGCGCTTTGCAGCGCATTCACCACTACGATGTAAATGGCGATGGCTATCCTGACCTGATCTTCTGCAACTATCACGATAGCATAGAGTGCCCCCCTACTTATGTCTATAAGGACGTTTTGGGCGATTTTACGTGTTCCCATCTCCCATCCGCTGGCGCCAGATCAGGCGCAGTGGCTGACCTCAACAATGATGGCTACGACGATCTCATCCTCGGTATGTGGTTCAACGGCGTTACTTCTGAGAACAATGCCGTAATCTACTACGGATCCCAAAAAGGCTGGACTGACCAACGGGTCCAATTCTTGCCGGCACCGCACTGCCGAAGCATTGCCGTTGGCGATTTCAATGGAGATGGAAAACTGGACCTGGCCTTCTTGAGCAGAAGCGTTGTGCGGATTTTCCAGCAAACGGAGATTGGCTTTGAGTTTCGTCGGTTCACGGACATCAAGATAGGTAGTACCGAATCAAAAGAAAAAGTGCGTGACGAACGATTTGTCATGCCGAAAACCCCTCCGGAGAAGCCCGATCAGATAGACGCAGCCGATCTCGATGGCGACGGTTATGCTGAATTGATAATGCGATTCAGGAGTGGCGAAGTCAGGGTCTACTGGGGCGGCGAAAATGGAATTGATCCCGGCCGGTTTTCTGTCGTACCTGTAGATATTGACAAGCTCATTCCGATAGAGCACACTCCCCCAAGATGGGCAAAGGATGATTGTCCTAATCCAGCCACGTGGCAGCTCTTCTACGAATGGGCTACACATTTCGAAGATGCAATGGGACCTCACGGTCAGATGGCCACACCACGAGTGCAGGTAGTGAACATAGGCTCAAGACCTCACATCTTCGTTGCACGCGTCAATGAAGCGTTCCTTGTGCCGGCAAAGCCGGATCATAGCTTTGGCGAGCCACTGGTGTTCCCGGTGCAGCTTTCGATGGCTGTCGCAGTTGGCGACGTCGATGGTGACGGACTTGAAGATCTGGTCCTGGCCTGCCAGCAGGAAACTGAAACCTCTGAATGCTCGTGGGTTTTCTGGGGAACTGAAGGCGGATTCGACCAATCACAACGCACCTCCCTGGATACTTTTCGAGCAAACGACGTGGCCGTGGCAGATCTGTCCTCGAACGGCTGTGACGATATCATAATCAGCCAAGGCTTCCACATGAAATCATGGACAAATGACGCTCTTGTCCATGGGGGCAACAAAGAACGCAAACTCTCAGACCCAATCCGATTATCCGCCCACAATTCTATGAGAGTGCTCGTCGGCAAAGCTTCCGACGAAAGTGATCCCGTACTTGCTGTGGCAAACCGTATGGAAGGATCTCTGGTCGGATCAGACCTTCCATCATACCTTTACTACGGCGGACCTGATGGCTATTCGCCTGATCGAATGGAAGAGTTGCCAAGCTGGGGCGCCAGTGACGCTATATTCTGCGACTTCAACGATGACGGATATGCTGATGTGGCATTGGCAAATTCTTTTGAAAGTTTCTATGAACATTCCAAAGTCTATATTCTACTGAACGGTCCAAACGGTCTTTCGGAGAAACCTGATATCCAACTGCCAATCGGTTCTGCCGGTATAGCATGTGCTGATTTGAACCGCGATGGTTACCTCGATCTTGTCACTACGACAGAGCACGGCACGAGCATAAACATATTTTACGGCACTAAAGATGGCTTCGATACTGAAAACCCTACCCATATCCCTATGGAACATAATGGTATCACATTCAAGAACCCTCGAAGACCACTTCTGGCCGACTTCAACAATGACGGATGGCTTGATCTGTATGTTGCGGTGTTGGGAGCTTCCGAAGGAAGCTTTGCTTCTATGGGGCATGCGGACAGGAGTTTTATACTTTGGGGCGGCCCAGATGGTTTCAGCATGGATCGATACCAGATATTTTCCACGCTTCGCTCGGGCGGCGCGGAAGCAGCGGACCTCACAGGCAATGGATATCTTGACCTGATTGTCAGAGGATCCAAGTCCACCCCCAATAATCCTAACGACTCTTTCCTTTACATCTACTGGAATGGCCCAGAGGGATTGCGAGAGGATAATCGCCTGCTTCTACCGGCAAACTACCCTCTCAGCATGAGTATTGCAGATTTCAACAATGACGGGACGCTCGATATCTTCGTTGCAAACTACTGGTCAGGAAACGAGCGCGATATCCCATCTTATATCTTCTGGAATCGGAAAGACCGCGGCTTCACCGTGCATGACCGAACAGAGCTCCCCACACACTCTGCAGCAGGAAGTATTGCCTTGGACTTTAATGAGGATGGCTTGATCGATCTAGCCGTCGCAAACCACAAGGTGTACGGGAGCCACGTGGGCTTTTCCGGTGTGTGGTGGAACGGACCAGATGGCTTCTCCGAAAGAAATGTCACCACGCTTCCAAGCAGAGGTCCGTCGGCAATGATCTGGCTCAACCCTGGCAACGTCATGGATCGAAGTGAAGTTGAATACTACACATCTTGCGCGCATAAACTGCCCGACAGTGCGAAAGTAACCGGCATAAGCTGGGAAGCAGAACTCCAGGTAAAAACCTTCGTGAAAGCGCAACTTCGATTCGCTGCAACCGAGGACGAACTGGCAAGTGCCCCGTGGCAAGGTCCCGACGGTGAAGGCAGTTGGTTCGAAAACGACCAGGCGTCGGCCAATCTGCAACAGACTGGCCCTTGGGTGCAATACCTACTTGCTCTTGGAGCCAAGAACTGCTGCAACACACCACGTGTAACCGCAGTCAACGTGCACTATGAATGACCGACAGATTCTCAAAATCATTCAGGTCGAAATCAACCCATGCGGTCTCGCCGTCAAGAAGCTCGACTTCATTTGATATCTGGCGAAGGAACAGCCAAGAGCGGCCAGCCGGACACGCCAATCAAATTCACCGATCGTAAGAGAACCAAGAAACGCCTCACAGTGCCTCACCTCCCTGCCTGCTGTCGAAAAATGCAAAGAGCCTACCATCAGGGAAAACACCAGCGAACACAATCAGCATTGTCACTTGATTTCCGGACCGTTCCAGAACGCGTTATTTGACTCTCCTTATATTTGCTACGTAGAATGCAGGCGATGTGAACATGCCTTGTCATTGCCATCACCCGGATAATGAATTGGAGTATGCTGAATGCAACGAGACTCGTTTCTGCGGAGGCATCCTGTCCTTTCAGCATCAGCAATATTCATCGTCGTGTCTTTGATCTTCCTTCACCGGCCATTGTCCCCGGGACGAGCGTTTTTCTCCGAAGACGTCTGCCATCTCCATTTTGGCGCTCGTGCCGTTATTTCCGAAAGCCTGGCAACGAAATCATTACCGGTTTGGAACCCTTACAACCACAGTGGAGCCCCTTTTCTGGCGGATCCACAAATGGCTGTTTTCTATCCGCTCTCGTTTCTTTTCTTCATTATGGAGTTCCCCACAGCGTACGCGTGGACGATGGTCCTACACTTCTCTGCCGGAGCACTGGCAATGTTTCTTTTCGTCCGCCATGGCCTGAAGCTGTCATGGCTGGCCTGTGTCATTGGTGGCTTGACGTACGCTTTCGGTAGCTTCTTTCAAGCACATTCAAGCCATTTGAATACCATATTCACCTGTCCATGGTTGCCCTTGGCAATGTTGTTTTTCGTGCGCTGGGAGAATGAGGGAGGGATTATCTACCCGCTTCTGGGGTGTATGCCGCTGGGCATCACACTGTTGGCTGGAGCGCCGCAAATTGCGGTCTACAGTTTTATCTGCGTTGTCGTCTGGCTTCTGATAGCCGCCGTCCAACGCCTTGCCCGGCGCGAGTGGCGGCGTGCAGCACGCTCGCTATTGGTGACTGCGATGGTCTGTCTTCTTCCTCTACTACTGGCGGCAGCCCAACTCCTCCCGACAACGATTCTATTTCGAGAATCAGTGCGCTCCGAAGGGCTGCCAATTGCAGAAATGACGCGTGACTCAGCTCCGCCTTTACTGACCATCGCCTTTCTATTCATTCCAGCTGTCTTGTTCAATCATGAATTCATTCATTTTATCGGACCGTTACCGCTGGTGCTGGGTGCATACGCGGCTGTTGTCCTGCGTCGCAAGCTCGTGGTCAAGTTCCTGGCCATCGTATGCATTGTATCGTTGTTTTTGATGTTCGGAAGACACAACGTTCTCTACACACCGATCTCCAGATTCATTCCTTTGCTGAACCTCTTCAGGTGTCCCGGACGATTCTTCTATTTGTTCACGTTTGCTATAGCGTCCTTGGGCGCGTTGGGAGCGCACCGAGTCCTCTATTCAGCGGCGCGATCACACCGAACACTTGCGGAAAAAGCCGCGAAGGCCTTTGCGCTTTGTGCAGTAATCGTCTGCCTGGGGATGACAGTGCGCGTGGCGCTACTCCCGCGAACCGCGGAATCAGAAGCCACGTTTCTTGCTGTTTTTGACTCCGGCCCTCCGCCGCTGTCAAGCCCGCTGAGACCTGACATTTTCACCTTCCCGGCACCGTGGCCTCTATGGCGAATTGTTCCACTCGGAGGATCACTGTTTTCGCTCATCGTCGTGTGGCTGCTGTTTCACCGAATGGGCGTGGTGAAACGGTCGCTTAAGGTAGGTACGATTGTTGCTGTCATTCTGCCACTCCTGGTCTTGAGCGCAAGCACGAGGATACCGTTCAATTGGACCGTACCAACGAAAATCGCTCAGACCGAGTCAGATACTATCCGCTTTTTGAAACAGAATTTGGGCGATCACAGAATGTTCGCCTTGGAGCGGGACCCGTGGTACATGCCGAACAACCTGGAACACAACCTGAACGCCGGACATCAGATTCGGTCTGCATCCGGATATCTGGCAGGGATTTGCCCGGTAAGACGGTACTTTGAGCTTTGTGAGAGCATGATCTCCGTCCCTCTGCATGAGTCACCCCTCTTCCGTCTCGCGTCAGTCAAGTATTTGTTGACCCCACAGCCGATAGCGCTACCCAACTACAAGCTCGTACACACCGACGATTACCTGATCTATGAAAACATGGCGGTACTGCCAACTGTCTTCTTCGTCGACCAAGTGAAGCACATTGGCAATCCAAGGGAGGTCCTCGTAGCTGTCACGAGAGCCGATTTCGATCCTGCGACGGTGGCCTTCGTCGAGGAACCGATAGAGATGCCAATCAGCATGAACAGAGACACTTCTGGCCGCGGCTCAGCTGTGGTCGTGCAGCGTGGGATCGGTCACATCGTTGCGCGTACAGCTCGCGACCGAGCAGGGTTGCTAGTGCTTTCCGAAGGATACTGTCCTCTCTGGCGCGCAAGCATTGATGGCTTCCCAACAAAAGTGTATCGTACCGATTATCAGTTCATGTCAATCATCGTTCCTGCTGGCAACCACAAGATTGTCTTGCACTACAGCCGCTCGATTGCGCTGCTCGGGATTTCGCTGTCAGCCGTCACGTGGATTGGTACGCTGGGAGCCGTGATGTTCTTGAGGCAAAGGTGCAAACAACGCGAGGAAGCTACGCAACAACATTGAGCTTCAGCCTAATGCTCTCGGAAAATTACGAATAGAACGTGCTTGGCTCACCGAACATCTCCTCGGACTTTCGTGTCCTGGCCTACTTCTTGAACACCTCTTCCCACAGCTCTTCCGCTCGCCAATCGGGACCGGCCTCCGTGTTGGACAGGGTCTGTTGAAACCGCACTATCGCTTGGGTAAACGTCGGAGGCATTGCAAGGCGATAGATGTTGTCGGAGTCGAGTTCACTCGGCTCGAACGAAGGATACATTGTCGCCTTGTTGTTGACCACGAGCTTCTCATAGATCTTGGTGAGCAGCCGTCCGCTAACCCCTCCTATCAGCATCTGTTGTGGGCTTCGCCATGTGGACATGTCAGCCAACGTGAACCAGCGCGGGTCGAACTCCTCCTTTTCTTTGTCGGATCCCCATGTAAGCGCAAAGTCCGTGTGTGCCGTACGGCGCATTACCCTCAGACGGGCCAAGGCCATTTCCCGTTCCGTGGCCATCTTTTCCGGAAGCGGCTTGTCGCTTCCCTCTGCCTCCCGCCACTGCCAGTCATGCGTAAACTGCATGCGCCGACGCTCTGCACCCGTAACTGACTGCACAACAAGATCGGGCTGATCAACAAGGTTGTAGCCGTCCGAACCCGTTAGACGCCGTTTGGCACTCTTAAGCCACTTTTCCGCATCTTCGCCTTTCTCGTCAGTGAACACGAGGAAGATCAGCCTTTGTGGCGCCAGCGGATTGTAGTAACACATGCGTATCCCTGCCCCATCCAAGCTCACCGGAGAACGGCTTCCAGCAACCAGTTCATTCTTTTCATTGATCTGGATTGGTAACCGATCGATGATACGGCGTACAATGGCATTCTCATTGGCACTTCCAAGAAGAATGAGATTGAAATGCTCAATGTCTTCGGCGCCGACATCAACATCAGCTTTCACACGAACTGTCCCAGCTAACATTGGAAACCCCGTCCCGGCAAAATGAGAGATATCTCTTGACGTTGCTTTGAGTAGTTCCGTGCGTGCCTCGTCACCTTTACTGCCGTAAACGATCATTAGCGGCTCGCCACTGTAGAGGTTGCCCGCGGCGCCGGCCCGGTAGGGTCGCATAGTCGAAGCAGGCGGCGACCATCGCTCGGACAGCGACCATCCATCTTCCTGCAGCACAACGAAGAGCCGCTCAGGAAGCGGCGCACTGAACTCAAGAAATGTCTTGTTGACCTGGACGATCAACCCGGCTTGGCGCTCAATGGGCATCGCGAGTACGTCCATATCGAGTGCCGAGACGTTTTGCGTTAACAGCGAGACGGACTGCCGTTCACCTCGCCCTGTCACGCGAGCGTCTACACGAGCGCTCAAGTGTGGATCCACAAACCGGCGCAGATTGAGCCAGTAAGCTTTGCCCCTATCCGGCGTCTCGCAGGTGTAGGTGATGGAGGTCGGAGAGCTGGGCCGCCGCAGCTTCAGCATCCAGTCCAACGCGGGATACTGGCCGGGGACCCCATGGCCTGCCTCGGGGAACTCTTTGTACAATACCGCATAGCCCATTTTCTGAAGGAAATCGATCGCGAACCGACTCTGGTCAACCAGGACTACCCAGTCCTTGGCACCGTGTTGATTGAACAGCGGCACGTGCCGGAGATCTTCCAGCGGCAACTGGCTTGTCCGGCCGCAGACGGGTGCTGTAGCAGCAAACAGCTCCGGATGGCGTGAAGCGACCGCCCACGCGCCCGAGCCACCCATAGAGCAGCCGGTAAGGTATACCCGGTCCGGGTCGATCTTGTACCACCGCTTCATATAGTCGATCACGCTTAGCACATCGTTCTCGCCCAAGGCCCTGTACTCGTTGTCTCCGCGCGCCCAAGGTTCCACCTCGAGATACTTCGCGTTGTGCTCATGTCCCCGGTGCGGCAAGAACCTCCAACCTCGGCCGTGCAGGTTCACCACCAGCGGATAGGTACGCTCCGGATCGAAGTCCGACGGCACGGCCGTCACAAAGTGCTGGCCTGAACCATCGACGGCGCTGTAGTAGGCCGACCAAAACTCGTTGCGCTGTTTGCCCAAGTAATCCTCTCCGGCATCCAGAGCCGCGATCATCTCCGCAGCGTCCCTTACGGCCATCAGATGTTCGCCAGCATTGTCTCTATTGGGTATGCCTCTTAGCGAGTGTTCCGGTTCAAGCCAGCCCAGCATAGCAGCTACCATTCCACGGTGGCGACGAATCAGTGGCGGGGACTCGGCCATGTCGTCCCACGGCCGATCGATTCCAAATCGCTGGCGCAATTCATTCTTTCTTGCGTTCAGGTCAGGGATATCGAATTGGTAGAAGGTCAAGCGAGCATCAGGTTCCCGTTGGATCGACGGCACCTCGTAGACAGCCTCATAGCTGCCGTCCTCCAGGCCGCTAACGTCCCACGCGAAGACAACACTTTCGCCCGCACGCATGCGATGCTCGATGCAACCGGTGGCCAGAGCTTCTTGCTGTCCGGCGCGGTAGACCGTCAACCGCGCTTTGACCGATAAGGCTGTTGCCGCGCTTACCAGCAGTCGGGCCGTGCCGAACGGATCCACACTTTCCAAGTCCAGCCAACTGCTGCCGACCTCGTCCCCGAAAACCTTTACCTCCGGTCGAAGCCCCAACATTGCATTGCGCAAACCGGCAGCGCCGTCGAATACGATCTGTCCAAACAACGAGGCATCCTGGCCCCAGAGGATGGCTCGCGTCCAAAACAGTCCCCCACCAGAACCGTGCCCATCGTTGTCGTTGATGCAAAATGCAAACCCACATCGGCCGAAGATCCAAGGTGACACCGGCGCCAAACGCGACCACGGCATAGCCCATTCGTAAACACGTACACCGTCCCTTCCCAGCATCATCTTCACGTCCTGCTCCCGTGCCAGCGCCTCGCGCTCGCTTCTGGTATCCCGCACGCGATAGCTCGCCATGACTGGTCCATCCGGTGAGTCGGCAACGCAATAATTCAACTCGTCTAGGTCGTAGCTGCCTTTTGGGCCGTTCATGTACGGGTCGAAGAGGAACTGCGTGCAATCATTCTCCCTCCAGGCACTATTCCTATTCGGGGCGCGGTGCACGTCGTCGGTAACCTGCAGGCAGAAGTAGAGCGCTTCCTCATCCCAAAGCATGCGCAGTGAACCGCTCAGATCATCAGGACCGTCCCACGCACCACTTGAATGCGCCTTCTCGTCCAGCACTATCGCAGGTATATCCTGCCATTCGGCAGGGTCGCCATCGATAACAGGTGGATGCTCGGCTCGCATGACGCGATAAGTTGTTTCGACTTCGTCAATAATCGGTATGATCTTTTCGATCTTGGTGACAGTCCCTTGCAGTACCTCCTGCGCGTGCGCAATTGGGCCGGACAGGACAATTGTTACTGACGTGAATAATAACAAAAGACATGTGCGCATCTTTAGTCCTCGCCTTGTGCTCATACACATGACGAATAGGCCTTGCCTTGTTCAATTGCGTCACCTGCGCGACACCATTACAGAACACTGCATATGTATGTCTGCAAGTTAGTACGCCTTTGAGCCATTGTTCCTCGACCTTTTGATTGCCTTTTCACACTCCACCGCCAGAAACACTACAGTTGAGAGTAGAATCGTTATGACAAGTTCCCCGGTAGTGAGCGGTTCGGTCTTGAAAATGGGGTTCAGAAACGGCACATAGATAGTGGCCATCTGAAGACCAAAGGTCAGCAGGACAGCTCCGAGAAGGGGCTTATTGGATAAAGCTCCCTGTTTGAAAAAAGACTCCCGATCGGATCGGATGGCCAGCACGTTTCCCATCTGACTGAAGCACAGGACGGTGAAGACCATTGTTTGCCAGTGAGTCTGACTGCTATCAATGAACAAAGCCTGGGTAAGAATGGATACCGCACCCATGAGCAATCCAACCCATATGATGTGGGTGCCGAGACCTTTGGCGAAAATACCTTGCTTCGGGTCCCTGGGGGGGCGACTCATGATGTTTCTCTCTCCAGGCTCGGCGGCCAAGGCCAAACCGGGAAACCCGTCCGTGACAAGGTTGATCCACAAAATGTGGATTGGCAACAAGGGAATGGGCAAACCAAGGAATGGCGCCAGAAAAATGGTGCAAATCTCACCTGAATTGCTGGTCATTGTGTATTTGATGAACTTGCGGATGTTGTCGAAGATGCGCCGCCCTTCTCTGACAGCCTTGACGATGGTGGCAAAATTGTCGTCCAGTAGGATCATGTGGGAGGCTTCCTTGGACACATCGGTGCCGGTAATGCCCATAGCCACCCCGATATCCGCCCGCTTCAGAGCCGGGGCATCGTTAACACCGTCCCCAGTCATCGCTACAAAATGACCCTTATCCTGCAGGGCCTTGACGATTTTCAGCTTCTGCTCGGGGGCAACACGGGCGTAGACCCGTATCTTCTCCACCTTGTCTTCGAATTCGTCCAACGAAAGCTGCGCGAGTTCCCGGCCGGTCATAACGGCCTTCGCCTCCCCGCGGGTGATTCCGACCCGTCCGGCAATCACCCCGGCTGTCAGCGGGTGGTCACCTGTGATCATCACCGGTCGGATACCTGCCGACTTGCACATCGCAACCGAGTCCACCGCCTCAGGTCTAGGCGGGTCCATCATGCCAACGATTCCGATCAAGACCAACCCTGTTTCCGCCTGTTCCGAAGTCAGCGGATCGGGAAGCTCCTCCCATGTTCGCACGGCGAACCCCAACGTCCTCAGACCGTCGCCGGCAATCTGTTCGGCAGTCTCCAGAGTTTTCGAGCGGTCGATCTCTTCCTGACCCTGATGGGTAAACGCCTTTTCGGAGCGCTCCACTATTTCCTCAGCCGCACCTTTGGTAAACGAAATGATCCGACCGTCTCCCCAGGAATGAAAAGTCGTCATGAGTTTTCGGTCCGAGTCAAAGGGGATCTCGGCCAGTCTGGGGTATTTTTCGTCAAGTCTTTCCCGAAGGTAGCCTTTCTCCCGGGCCAAGTCGAACAGCGCTGTTTCGGTCGGATCGCCGATCACGCCACCTGAGGCATCCACACGGGCGTCATTGCAAAGAGCCAAGGCGTTCAGCAGCAAATCGAAGGGGTTCCTATCGGACAACGAGCCGTCCGCAGGTTCCTCTTGGCCCAAAGGCGGCAGTTCGTCGGACCGTTGCAGCCGCCCGCTCGCATAGACCTTTTCCACGGTCATGCGGTTCAACGTCAGGGTCCCAGTCTTGTCGGAGCAGATATAGGTAACCGATCCCAACGTCTCCACAGCCGGCAGTTTTCGAATCAATGCCTGCTGCTTGACCAGCTTCTTGGCCCCCAGGGCCAGTGAAATGGTAATAACGGCAGGCAAGGCTTCCGGAATCGCGGCAACCGCCAGAGAGATGGCCGTAAGCAGCATTAAAAGCGGAGGCTCTCCCCGAATGAGTCCCGCCACAAAAACGAACACACAAATGGCCAGGACCGCGTAGGCAAGCTTCTGCCCGAAAGAGGTCAGCCTTTTCTGAAGCGGCGTTCGTCCTTCGCCCTGGTCTTGGAGCAAGACGGCGATTTGTCCGAGTTCCGTCCGCATCCCCGTGGCCACCACCAGGCCCCGCGCTCGGCCATAAGTGACCAAGGTGCCTTTATAGGCCATGTTTTTCCGGTCACCGATGGACTGGTCCGTTTCTGTAAGCGCCGTGGTATCCTTTTCCACCGGCATTGACTCACCGGTCAGAGCTGCTTCATCGATTCGAAGTTGGACCGCTTCCATCAGCCGGACATCGGCTGGCACTACGTTGCCGGCCTCCAGGATCACCATATCACCGGGAACAAGCTGCTGTGCGGTGATCGATTCGGCCCGCCCGTTCCGAATGACGGTCGCCGAAGGGGATGCCATTTTTTTCAATGCGGCCATGGCCTTTTCGGCACGGTATTCCTGAACAAATCCAAGCACAGCGTTCAGCAGCACAATCACAGCGATAGCGATGGTATCCGCTGGCTCGCCAATCACCCCGGCAACGATGGCAGCAACGATCAGCACCAGGATCATGAAATCCTTGAACTGGTCCAGAAACATCATCCACAACGATTTGTGCCTCTTTTCGATCAGTTCATTGGGACCGTAGCGCTCCAGGCGCCTATGAACCTCATCTGAACTAAGGCCGTCCCCGGACGACTGCAATTTCTCCAGCACTTCCTTCGGAACCAGTCGGTGCCAGTTGATTGGCTTGTTTCCCCCTGCGCTCATGGCCTCAATTACCCTTCTTTCAAACAACCAAGAGTCCTCCAGCCAATCGACAATCTGTCTCAGAAGCTACGGGACCTAGATCTGTTTCGGCTCAAATGCCTTTCCCACAATCGTTTTGCTGGGGGGTGATGGCTTTGCGGATCGCGCTGTCGGCTATCTTCCGCAGTCTTATTGCATGATCGTTGTCCTGATGTACCACAGCGTCATCCAGATCCAACGGCCCGAAGATCTCAAGGTCTATACGTTTGAGGTCCTTCCATCGGGCGGAGGACGGCTAACCTGCCTTTTCCTTCCGAGAAATTCGTTTGCGTCTTAACCTAAAGACTTGCGCTGTGTGCCTCCACGCTCACTCGTGCTCTATTCTCTCGCAAAGCGATCTCCGCCGCAAGTTGTCAGAACGTGTGTTTCAGATGAGGCGAGCCAGGGGACCAGCGCGCTGCAACTTGCCGTTTAGATCCGATTATTGGTCAACGGACCTCCTCAAACAACGATAGCCATCACATACTCCTCCAGAAGGGATATTCGAGACCTACAGTGGTCATCGATTCACGCAAATTCAAGCTGGTCAATGCGGACGTGCTTTTCGATAGGAGCAGATAAAGAGAGACCCATATACCTGACTTACAGGATCGTTCCCGCTCTGAAAATCCAGCGAGATCCTCCAGAAAGCTCAAACTGACAAAAATGGTCAATACGAAAAATCAATTGATGCTTGGCACAAGTCTTTTTGTCCAAAGAGGTTTCAAAACTGACATAAGTTGTTATGGCGCAAGGGCTAAAGTATATGGTAATGTATTCGACACTTATAGTATGTGGACTCTGTAATTGGACGCCGTGCGGTTACTGTCTGTCTGCATTTGGCTTATGACCGTTCTGGCGTCATTTTAGGAAATAGGCAGGTATGACGTGAAGTACGCAACTGTTACGATTGTGATGTTTGCTTTGGTTGTATGCATGGGTTGCGATGAGACCGGGGGGATCGTCCAAACAAAGATTGCTGCTCCCGGTTTCAGCCTGGCCACGATGGACAACAAGCCGTTCATTCTCGACCGCCAGCAAGGTCGTGACGTTGTTATGGTCTTTTGGGCCACTTGGTGCGGCTGGTGCAAGAAACAGATGGTAGAGCTTGAAGACCTGAACAACAGCTTGGCGGACAACAATGTCTCATGTGCTCTCGTCCTCAGCGATACGGAAAACCTCGAAGAGGCCCGAAGAATCACCGAAAGCCTGAATCTGGAATCCCCCATCCTTCTCGACTGCGGAAGTGAGGTCACTGAAGAATACCGTGTAAAGGGTTTTCCAACAACGGTTGTCGTCAACGCTGAAGGTAACGTGGTCTATTACAAAGCCGGCTACAGCCCGGACATCGTGCAGGAAGTCCGCAGCCTGCTGGAGTAACCAGGCCCAAACCAGTAGGGAAGGTTGAGAAAGCTCTCACCCGGCAACAGATTCGACGACCACACACATCGCAACTACCTTCCGTTCACCCGTCTCTACCGAATATTCCGTTCGCGATGTGAACCTCAAACTTGCGGCAACCCTCGCTCAGGATCATCAGACGCGGACCTATGTACATTCTGTCCGCACGGATGCCCGTGCGGCAACTACACCGCCCTGGCCACTCGACAAATGCCTTCTGCCTATTGCCAGGAAGAATACGACAGTGCAGAGAAGCTCCGCCGCTTAACCAAGGTGCTCCTTCTCTGACGATAGAGTTTTTCGTACGGATAGGCGTTCCAGCAATGAACCGAAAGCATGGTCGGTGATCTACGTGAATTCAGACACGCCAACTCAGGGGGCAAATCTGTGACATTCCTCTACACGGTCATCAGGACCATGCAGCTTAGATTGCGTTCAGAACGGCTCTTCTCTGCGCGAGAGCGGCGGCGTGGAAATAGAAGTAGCGCTTGTCCTTGAGCACTTCAAGATCCAACGGGTCTAGCCGGTAGCGATTTTCCAGCAGGTCCAGGAGATCGCCTTTCGTGGACAACGCAGCTTTGAACCACTCATTCTCGTCATACACAAACCGAGTTTTGCCAAATCTCCTGGTCCATGGACTATCCCGGCCGGCTTTCATGTCGCAAGCAGGGTGCCTCAGGCAAAACTCCAGCTTCTTCTTTATGCCACTCCATGGCTTACCGGTCCCCGTGGCCTTGGACAGGAGAGACAGAATAGCCTTGGCGGCTTTGAGGAACTCCCTGCAATTGTCGCGTTTTGAGGTCGTCTTCGCGGGGATGCAATCCCATGCGAGTTCGCTTCTGTCAGGAAGAGTTACTGTCTCCGCATGCCCTAGGTCTGGCGCTGCATAGGAAACCAAAGCTGACAGAACGTCAACGTCCTTCCACTGCCCCGAATCGGTCTTCACTCTTAGGTGCGAAATGTCGTTGTTGCTGCTATCGCGGAAACCGCTGAACCCCTGATGCGACCATGTGTCGGCGTAGCTGTGAAGCGCGATGCCAAGTGCAATGAGCTTGCGCATTCTGTCCTGGCCGGACGATCCGGATAGGCTGAGCACGGCGTCACTGACCAGCTTCTTTGCCAAGTCCCCGCCCCGCTCGACGCGCCGGAAGGCGGGTCGGCCCCGAGCGCCTTTTAGAGACGGGATGAAGTGGAAGCAGGCGTACACCAGCAGATGCGCCCTGGGCTTGGTCAGGTTCGTAACGTAGTCGATGTCCTTGTGGGCCGTGCAAATCGGATCAAACTCACCGCGCTCAAACCTTACCCCGGGCACGTTCGGATCCTTGTCGAGGTTCAGGATCTCATGCCGGGTCGCGTCATCAACGAACTGGGACGCATAGGCTATGAGTTGACTTTCCCTGGCGGAAAACCCGGCATGTTCAGCGAGGGCCTTAATAGCTGCATAGTGAAAGTTGATATTCATAACACTCTCCCGCGGCTATGCGTTGGATTCCACCCATCCGAATCACGACACCTTCAGGTCGTCGGTAGGGCGGCACAATACCCGGTTAGTCGTGCTTCCACGATCTTGTCTAGCTCTCTGGCGACGATCGGGACAATCACTGAAGTGACAATCACGTTGATCACACCTTCAGCAACATTACCAAGAATACCAGCTGAGATCGCGTTGGCGGCCGCTTTTGCGGCTGTCTTGAGAGCCCAGCCTATTAGCTTGGCCCCGACACCGTCTCTGTTGAAGACGTCCATCCACTCCTGTCTTGGTACACCCGTCTCATCTTGCTCCAGGCAGAATCCGTCCCATACAGCCTGAGTGGCCGCCTGGTCGAGTTCTTCCCAACCATTCTCCCAGGCTCCTTTACTGAGGTTGTCGAGCAGATTGCGCCCTACGCGTCTCTCGTCCCGGGAAGCGGAGATTAGAGTTTTCAGGATAAGTTGAACCATCTTGACAAGTTCGTCGAAATGTTCGCGGACATATTCGCGCAAAACCTCGTTCTCAATTTCGTCAATAAGGTCTTTGTTTTCCATGGCGCAGCTCCCTTCGCCAACATACCGTCCTGTCGACGGTTTCACTTGCTGAGGCCAAGAGAGGCTCGACTTCGAGAAGTTGCGCCCACACCTTGGCAACAACGATCATGAGCATGCCCACAACGGGCCACCACAGACAAGATGCACGTAGCAACCTCCTTTCAATGTTAAGGATGACGGTCTGCCTGGCACCAGCCATAGGCCCAACTGCAAACTCTCTTGATGTCCTGGATACTTGCTGAAGAAATGATACTGTCGCTACCGAATATTCCGCCCGCGTCGTGACCTCTGAACTTGCGGCAATTCCTGTTCGGCCTTACCAGACCGGGATTCATGCATATTCTGTTCGCAGGGATGTCTGCATGGTCGAAGTACACATTCATCCGACTCCTACCAAGCCACTTCTTACGCACGCCACTGATAGCAATGCTTGATTGAGACTGTTACATGACTACGACATACCGTAACAAGCTGATAAGGCAGACAGTTCCCAAACATCCACGACGCCAACACCAGCAAGCGGTGGAAGAACACCTGTCGCCTGAGCGATGCTTTTGCAAACTCTCGGACGGTCATTTACTCACCGATGCGCCCGGAGGTCGAACTCAGCAAAGTGTGTTTTAGACACGGAATGAGAAACGGATTGAGAAAAGGCGTGACCATTGGAAGCCCCCCCAGAGGCACACGTGCTTACACGTAGTATACCACACTCCGTGCACCTGTCAACTATGTTGTCGCATTTCCGCGCACCGCAGGACACTGTAGGCACTTGTTGAATTCACACGTCCATTGAGTCTAATACTAACCGTGAGCCGGGTGACCACTCACAACATGCCGTGTTACTCCCACACATCCCGTCAGCGTTGTGATTATTGCACTTATACGCCAAGTTACTCCTTATGCTCTCCGGCGTATACTCAACGCCCCTTCACCCAGTAATGCATACCTATGACGGTCAGAAGACAGTCGAAAGCTCTCGTGCGGAAGGATTGTGGTGTGTCCAGTATGCGACAGTTTGTGTCCTCTACTCGACGCTCACTGTCCTATACTCGACAGTTTTCGGGAAATTACTGTCACGATCAGATTCCCGCCGCCTTCACAAGTTGCCCACTGGTGGTGTCAATACTAGCATCTGCGGCCACCTTCACGCCCAACCTCACTCGCCATGGACTCTACGCCCAGACTGACTGATGGCATCACCCATGATGCTCTGTTGTCTTCACAAACAGGATAGAATATAATTGGTCCGTTGCAAAAAACACCAGACCTTTCCGTCGGCAGAAAGCCTGAACATGCTCAATCGACAGGGACATGGCCTCCGGCTGTTCGCAGTTGCAGCCATCACGATTGCCCTTCTTTTACCCTTCGTCAATAAAGCCTTTCATGTCGATGATACGTTGTTTCTCTATTCGGCCCGTCAGATTCTGAAGAATCCGCTACGTCCCTACGATTTCATGGTCCATTGGAATCCCACTGAAGAACACATGTGGGAAGTGACGATGAATCCTCCGCTGGCATCTTATTATTCAGCGGCTATCACGGGTCTTTTCGGCGAACGCGAAGTGGCCCTCCACCTAGCATACATGTTGCCAGCTCTTGGCGCCGGGCTTGCCACCTACTGGTTGGCGTTGAGCATTGGGGCCAGTCCGTTCTGGAGTGCTATTATCCTAGTCGCGAGTCCTGGCTTTCTTGTTACAGCTACGGGCGTATCGTCCGACATGATTACTCTTTCTTTCTATGTTATCGCTGTAGCAGCGTTCGTTCGAGGCAGTCAGAAAGGGTCCTGGGGGCTGTTGGTATTCTCCAGTCTTGCAGCAGGATTGTGCAGTGTTTCGAAGTACATCGGGATAACGGTTGTTCCGTTGTTGGTCGCCTATTCTGTTATTCGCGAGAGACGGATTTCGCCCCGGTTACTGGTATTCCTGATCACTCTGGCTATCTTCTCCGCTTGGGCGGTGCACGGGATGTTGTACTATGGACGACCGCATTTCTTTGAGGCCGCAATGTATAAATCCAAGATTTTTGAAGCTGGCCGCAGATTCTCTCTTCTTTCCGTGTCAAGGCGCCTCTACCTGATCATAGCTTCTGCCAGCTTCTTCGCAGGGTCCCTGGGGCCGTCTGCATGCTTGTCAGCATGGTTTTGCAGGCACAAGCTGCGAGTCTTCTTGATTTCTGCTTTGGCCGCTTGCGTGGCTGCGTCCATTATGGTGCCCATTCGTGCATACTTCGGCAATACCGTTTCCTGTGCGGCGCTTCCAATGCTATTGGCCTTCGTTTGCGTTACTAGTGTATTTCTCTGCTGGTGCTTTGGCGGTATGAAAAGTTGGTCTCCGGAAAGATGGCTACTGGCTCTGTGGGTTTTCGGAATTCTCCTTTTCGCTGCGTACTTCAATTGGACGGTGGCCGTACGAGTCGTGCTATTCTGTTTACCTGCTGCGGCAATCCTCCTTGGTCTCGCTGTTAAGAGCGGAAACATGAGGCATTGTTGGGTGAAAGTGCTTGTCGGGGCAACGGTTGTTCTTGCTCTTGTGGTAACCGCCGCAGACTATCATTGGTCGGGAAGCTACCGCAGAATAGCCCACGAATTGATGTCTGCTCGAAGGAACGGTCTCGCAGACACCGGAGAAAGGTACAAATCGAATTTTGCAGGAAAGCTCTATTTCCAGGCGCACTGGGGACTGCAGTTCTACTTGGAGAGAGCTGGGTGGGAATATTTCGTATGGAGCCCCAGGCACAATGAATACGACCGCCTGGAAAGTATTGACAGACTCGTTCTTACTCCGTTAAGCATGCCCAACAAGCCACTGTTTGACGCAGTTGACGAGCAAATACGAAAGGGTGCATTGAAAGTGGTCAACGTGGAGGACATTTCCCCTTTCCTTTGTGTTCACACTCAAAACAAGAGAACTAGAGCAGGCTTCTACTCAGCGGGGTCAGGTCCTGTGCCGTATCTGTTCAGCAGACAGCCATGCGAGACCTTTATACTTTTGGAACAGCCATAGTCTCACGGTTGATTTACGTTTGACAGCACATCCGAAAAGCAAAGGACAACTACCTGACCCTTCTGGCAGCGACACTTCTTCGACCGTTTGCCCCGACCACAGACACAGTCTACGGTCCTCTCTGCACCAGACTCATGTCCCTGACGTCATTGATGCTAGCGCCGTTCGACTGGCGGTTTTCTTGACATTGTAATTGACAACTTATATTCTCAAATTGGATGAAGCCCTGCTGCAGTCTTGGCAAACAAGAATGCTGATATCGCAAGAAGCAGCCGTTCTAGGAGAGCACCCCGTGAGTTCTGAACAACAAGAAGAACAACCACGCATACCCCGACTCGGAAAACATGTGACCATCGGTGCCACATTGGGCTTGATAGCAGGTGTGATCCTTCCCGTGGTGTGCTCTCTTCTCGGATCAACAGCATTACAACTTCGGACTATTGTTCCCGAATGGATTGCGCTTGCGGCTCCTGCCTTTTTCATTGCAGGAGCCGGTGTCGGAGCTTTGCTGTGGCAGACGAAGCGCGTGTCAAACCTGATGTGCCGTCTGATTCTTTGTGGACTGCTCATTCTGTGGTTGTGTGTTCTATTTGCATTCGTAGGCAACTTCTCGCCCAAGGGATACAAGATTGGCTCGATAGCGGTTCTCACGGTGTTGGTCATCGGGGGCGCCAGCTTTGCCACGTTGCGGGCGCTTTCCGTGGTGCTGATGCGTGGTCATGCCAGGAGACTCATGACGGCTATCCTTGTTGCTGCTACTGCCACTTGGATAGTGTCCGTGGGATTGCTCGCGATCAGCGACACGTCTTGCAGTTTTCCGCCGAAGGTGCAACTGCCCTGGTCGGAACGGCCCAACGTATTACTGATTGTGCTCGACACAGTTCGAGCCGACCACATGTCTTGTTATGGCTATGCACGCAATACAACGCCCAACATCGATGCTTTCGCTGCGGAAGCGCACCTTTACAAAAACGTTTTGTCCCCAAGCCCATGGACGTTGCCAAGCCATGCATCGTTCTTCACCGGTTTACCATCAAGCGGACACCTCTGCACCAATCTCCACATGTTTCTCGATGATAGCTTTGACACTCTGGCGGCACAACTGAATGCTGCGGGTTACCAGACACTTGCTCTTGTCACAAACTCTGCACTATCAAAAGAACAAGGCTTTGGTCAAGGTTTCGAGGTTTTTGAAAATCCCGGCAGAAATATAGATCACTTTCGTCCTCTGCTGGGAGTGACGAATCGCGAGGAAATGGATGCAAAGTCATATTCCTACCTGATGCAACGGAGACTGGAAGAGTGGTTTGCTCAAGACTATGAACCGGACAGACCGTTTTTCATATTTCTCAATTACATTGAACCCCACATTCCGTACACTCCTCCCTCTCGCCAGCTTAAATGGGCAACTCAGGACATGTTCAGGAAATGGGAAGAGTTTAACCAATTCGATTATGTATTCAGCTATTCATTTGGCTACGAGGAAGCTTCTGCGGCTCAAGACCTTGAAGAACTCGAGACACTATATGATGAAGAAATTGCTTACGTGGACGAGAAAGTGGGGCAGGCGTTTGAGTTACTCAGGAAAACCGGCAACTACGACAACACACTGATAATTGTGACCTCGGATCATGGCGAGCATTTGGGTGAACATCACTTGATGGAGCACCAGTTTTCATTGTATGAGCAACTTGTGCGAGTACCGCTCATTGTGAAGTATCGCGACAGATTCCCTGCTGGCGAAGATCATACATTTGTTCAAAGCCACGATATTTATCCAACGATTCTTGGACTTGCCGGCATCCGATGGGAGCCACTGCCTATTCACAATTGCCGAAGTCTCCTTCATTCAGACAACTCCGAAACCCGACTAGGCGTTTCCGAATACTGGAGGGTCAAGAGGGTCATTGATATGTATGAGGAGATCATAGAACTAGAACGCCTTTCCCTCCATATGCGAGACCTCAGGGCTTTCCAGCTCGGGGATATGAAACTGATCCTGAGCTCAAGGGAGGAAGCCGAACTCTACAACGTAAACGATGACCCACTCGAAAACCATAATCTATTTGGCTTACGTCCGGATACGGTCAGCAAACTTGATAGACAGATATCGGTCTGGTGCCAACCATTCACAGAATACAGTCCATCCTTCCTGGCAGGTGCCGAAGATCGCAAGCTATCTGAAGAACAATTGGAAACAATGCGAGGATTGGGGTACATCAGGTAGAAATCGCAACCAATGATGAAATCCAATAATTCAACAGGAAAAGGACTGCATCACATAGTGAGGATCGTCGCGTTCCTTTTCTTGATGTTGGCTCCCACTTGCATTGTACATGGCTGAACTAGTCTCGGCGCAAGCCTGCTCTCTTCTCGTCATTTCTGATTTCATTCATTATCTTTCTGCTGAAAATCTTGCTCAACAGAAAAAGCCGACATGGTGGCCGCTCAGTGAATGACCGTTTCATTCAATTATGTGCTCTCTTGGAAATACTTGAAAAAGGCACTGTCATCCGCCACACTAACCGGCGGCTTTCTTGACATCGAAGGTACCAGCTTATATTCTCAACTTAGATAAAGTACTGCTGCAGTCTTTATTGCTGCCCAAACACTTGTCTAGCAGTCTTCGCAAATAAGCGTATTGGTATCGCAAGAAGCAACCTTTCTTGAGAGAGAGTACGGCGTGAGTTCAGAAGAAAAGGAACAACAGGCACACATGCCTGGTCTCGGCAATCATGTGTCCATTGGCGCCACACTGGGCTTGATAGCAGGGGTTATCCTTCCCCTGGTGTGTTCTCTTCTCGGGTCAACCGCATCACAACTTCGGACTATTGTTCCCGAATGGATTGCGCTCACGGGGCCCGCTTTCTCTGTCGTGGGAGCTGGTGTCGGAGCTTTACTGTGGCAGACGAAGCGCGTGTCAAACCTGATGTGCCGCCTGATTCTTTGTGGACTACTCGTTCTGTGGTTGTGTGTTCTGTTTGCATTCGTAGGCAACTTCTCACCCAAGGGATACAAGATTGGCTCGATAGCGATTCTTGCTCTATTGATCATTGGGGGCGCCAGCTTTGCCACGTTGCGGGTGCTTTCCATAGTGCTGACGCGTGGTCATGCCAGAAAATTCATGACGGCTATACTCGTTGCTGCCACTGCCACTTGGATAGTGTCCGTAGGATTGCTCGTGATCAGCGACACGTCCTGCAGTTTTCCACCGAAGGTGCGATTGCCCTGGTGGGAACGGCCCAACGTGTTACTGATTGTGCTCGACACAGTTCGAGCCGACCACATGTCTTGTTATGGCTATACACGTAATACAACGCCCAACGTCGATGCCTTCGCTGAAAAAGCGCACATTTTCAGAAATGTCTTGTCACCAAGCCCGTGGACTCTTCCGACCCATGCGTCTTTCTTCACGGGTTTGCCGTCCAGCGGACACCTTTGTACAAACGCGCACGCCTTTCTTAATGACAGTTTTGAGACACTGCCGGAACAACTGAAAGCTGCCGGCTACCAAACGGTAGGGCTTTCGTCTAACTCAACGATAACAAAGGAAAGAGGCTTTGCTCAAGGTTTCGAGATTTTTGAGAATCCCGGCGACCATATAGACCACCGCCGGCCTCTCAAAGGAGTGAAGACCCGCGAGGAAATGGACGCCAAGTCTTACGCATCCATAATGCACGGCAGGTTGAGACAATGGTTTGCACAGGAACACCGTCCGGAAAAGCCTTTCTTCATGTTTCTGAATTACATCGAGCCCCACGCGCCCTATGCTCCTCCATCGCGTCGTCTGCAATGGTCATCCAACGAAACATTTGACAAGTGGGAAAAGCTCGACCAGTTTGACTACACGTTTCGTCACATGTTTAGTGGCACTGACACCCTGTCGCAAAAAGAACTTGAGGAACTCACGAATCTGTACGACGAAGAAATCGCCTACTTGGACAGCAAGGTCGGACAGCTTTTGGAGATGCTTCGCGAGACCGACAATTACGACAACACACTTATCATCATCACTTCGGACCATGGAGAACACTTGGGCGAACATCGCCTGATGGAGCACCAATTTTCAGTCTACGAACCGTTGCTGCGAGTACCACTCATCGTGAAGTACCGTGACCGGTTTCCTGTCGGCGATAACAACATGCTTGTACAAAGCCATGACATCTACCCAACGATTCTCGAGCTTGCCGGCATCAGATGGAAGAAACAGCCAGTACACAACTGCCAGAGCCTCCTTCGCCCAGATCGATCCGAACCGCGCCTGCGCGTTGCTGAGTACTGGTGGAACTACATGCTTCTCTCTTCCATCAAGAAACAGTTGGGCGAGGACGGAAACTACACGCATCATTCACGGGATCTTCGGTCCTTCCAGCTTGGGGACATGAAACTCATACTCTCTTCAAGGGGAGAATCCGAGCTCTATGACGTGGCCAAAGATCCTCTTGAAACGCGTGATCTTTCGCTGGAGAAACCTGAGATACTCACAGAAATAGATAAGCAAATATGGTCGTGGTGGAAAGCTTTCGAAGACTACAAACCCCCTTTCTCTACATCTGATACGAAACGGGAACTGTCTGACAAAGAGTTGGAAACGATGCGAGGGCTGGGGTACATCAGGTAGAATCACGGTCAATAATGAAATCCGATTATCCAACAAATGGAAGAGGACTGTGCTACATAGTGGGAACCGTTGCGTTCCTTTTCTTGATGTTGGTTCCCAATGGCGTTGCACATGCCTACATTGGTCCCGGCGCAGGATTTGCCCTCTTTTCGTCATTTCTGATTTTCTTCGTTGCATTTCTGCTGGGAATCATGGTGTTGGCAACATTGCCGATACGCATTCTGGTCCGTGTGATACGTCGCCGGAATTCCTCCAACAAGCGCAAATGTGCCCGTACCGTAATCATTGGCCTCGATGGCATGTCTCCAGTCCTTGCCGAATCCATGATGAAAGACGGGCTGCTTCCGAATCTCTCAAGGCTGGCCGAGACAGGGACTTTCCGACAGCTTCGTTCGACTATCCCATCAGCCTCGCCGGTCGCGTGGTCTACTTTTCAAACGGGAACAAATCCCGGCAAGCACAACATATTCGACTTTCTAACGCGGAACAAGCAAACGTACATGCCCGAGCTTTCGTCCGCACAAGTACGTCCATCACGGAGAACGCTAAGGCTGGGCAAGTACAGGATTCCGCTTGGAAAACCGACAGTTTCATTATTGCGCAAGAGCGAACCCTTCTGGAAGATACTGGGCGATCATGGAATATTCTCAGTCGTGCTGCGCGTGCCGATCACATTCCCGCCGGAAAAATTCAGAGGTCTCCTTCTCTCCGGAATGTCTGTCCCCGACCTGCGAGGCAGCCAGGGTAGCTTCACATATTTCACGACTGAGACCGCTGTCGAAGGTCAGCATACTGGCGGAATGCAAATCACTATGGAACGCCAGGGAAATGAAATCACTTCCGCGATCCCCGGCCCGCCACATCCGCTGAAACCTGATGCAGGAGTTCTCGAAGTCCCATTCACATTGACACTCAACGACAGTAGCAATGAGGCAACGCTGAAGCTTCCCGGGGAAAAACTCAAGCTCAAGACAAAGAACTACTCACGCTGGGTGCGATTGAATTTCCGCGCCGGACTGGGCGTCAATGTGCAGGGTATATGCCGCTTCTATTTGAAAGAGATATCACCTCATACAAAGCTCTATGTAACACCCATAAACATCGACCCGGACAAACCGGCTCTGTCCCTTTCACACCCCTTTGTGTACGCTTCATATCTAGCAAAAACGTGCGGGCCATACTCAACACTGGGACTCGCAGAAGATACCTGGGCACTCAATGAGAAGATAATCGATGAAGATACTTTCCTCAAGCAAGTGCATTTGATTCACGACGAACGAGAGAAGATCTTCTTCGACGCTCTGAGCAAGACCGATAGAGGCATGGTAGCGAGCGTTTTTGACGCAACAGACCGCGTCCAGCATATGTTCTGGCGGTTTACTCCCGAAGCCCGAGGGATACACGACCCGCAAGCCAACAGCAAGCACGCAAATGTCATCGAAGAGATGTACAAACGCATGGATGAGATGGTCGGACGAACAATGGCAAAGCTGGGCAAAAATGACATACTCATTGTCATGTCAGATCACGGATTTGGCTCATTCAGAAGGTGTGTCAATCTCAACGCGTGGCTGAAGGAACATGGCTTCCTTACTCTCAAAGACGGGAAAACCGAATGCGACGACTATTTCCAGGACGTCGATTGGTCGCGCACAAAAGCCTATGCAGTCGGTCTGGGTGGGATTTTCATAAATCAAGTTGAGCGCGAAGCTCAGGGAATTGTGCACAAAGGAGAAGAGAAACAGGCCGTAAAGAAAGCCATTATGGATGGCCTGGACGAACTTCGTGATGTCGAAATGGGCAAGAGCGCAGTAAATTGTGTATACGACACAGCCGAATACTACAGCGGCCCTTACGCTGACAACGCTCCTGATCTGGTGGTCGGTTTTGCCGACGGCTACCGGGCGTCATGGGACTCTGTGACAGGCAAGTTTGGATCAACCATCATTGAAGACAACGAAAAAGCATGGTCTGGCGATCACTGTATCGATCCGAGTATCATGCATGGAGTGTTTTTCTGCAATCGCAGCGTAAATCGAGAACTACCGGGTATCATAGATATAGCGCCCACGGTGCTCGACGCATTTGGTGTGCCTATTCCAAGATACATGGAAGGCGAGGCCCTGTTTTCAGAAAGCAGTGAGCCGGCACCTACTGGTTCGCGCTAGGAAGCTTCAAATGTCAATCGATGAAACCTCAGGCATCAGTCGCCGCGATTTTGTGAAGATCACAGCGGCAAGTGCACTAGGTGCCCTGACCAACCTGAAACTTCTGCACGCTGCGTCCGGAAAAGCCGGAGGAAAAAGGAAACGTGTGCTTGTCCTCGGCATTGACGGAATGTCACCCATTCTGCTTCGCCAATATGTCGCCAAAGGCCGGATGCCAAATTTCGCAAAGCTCATCAAACAGGGCGACTTCAAACACTTGAGAACCAGTAACCCGCCGCAGAGTCCCGTGGCTTGGTCGAACTTCATAACGGGAATGAATCCCGGAGCACACGGCATCTATGACTTCATCCACCGCGATCCGCAGACGCTCACACCATATCTGTCGACCTCCCGGACAATCCTTCCGACCGCTGTGTTGCCACTGGGCAATTGGAAGTTGCCACTGTGGGGTGGTGACGTAAAGCTTCTGCGCCACGGACCGGCTTTCTGGAAAATACTCTCGGACCGCGGCGTACCATGCACACTGTTCAAATTGCCGTCGAATTTCCCTCCCGTCGAATGAGATGCCCGCACAATATCCGGACTCGGCACCCCGGACATGTTGGGAGCGTACGGCGTTTCCTCCTACGTAACCGACGTCGAACCGCCCAATCGCGAAAAAATCACTGGCACAAACGTCAGCGTAGTTGACATGTCCAAACATAAGTGTGAGGCGTTTCTCGAAGGACCACAGAATACGTTTCGCAAAGATCACGTCTCTGCGCAAGTCAAGTTCACCGTGCAACGAGATCCAGTCAATCCGGTGGCAAGAATCAATATTCAGGATACACAGCTCCTGCTCAAACAAGATGAGTGGAGTGACTGGGTACGTGTGCAATTCGATATGCTTCCTCACCTCGCGAGCGCAACCGGCACTTGCAGGTTCTACCTGAAAGAAGTTCATCCCAATTTGAAGTTGTACGTTTCACCCGTCAATATAGACCCATCAAATCCGGCACTACCAATATCAACACCACCTGACTTCTCAAAACAGCTTACCCGCGAACTGGGATTATTCTACACGCAGGGTATTGCGCAGGACACGAAAGCGCTGTCATCAGGGCTGTTCACGGATAGGGATTACTTGCGTCAGGCAATGTTTGTTCTCGAAGAAAGGATGAAGGCATACGACTATTTTCTAAAGAACTTCCATAGTGGCCTGCTTTTCTTCTACATATCCAGCATCGACGTCAACAGTCACATGTTCTGGCGAACCATGGACCCGCAACACCCTCTCTACACGCCGGAGCTGGGGCAGCAGTTCGGAAAGACTATCGAAGACTTGTATGTGAAAATGGACGGTGTACTCGCCAAAGCATTCGAACACATGGATGAGAATACAACGCTGATCGTGCTCTCCGATCACGGTTTCAATCCTTTCTACAGGGTATTCAACGTCAATAGCTGGCTCCTTGAAAACGGATACGCCAAGCTTCGCGACCCGTCGATGCGAGGCACGCAGAAGCTCTTCTCAAATACAGATTGGAATAAGACTTACGCCTACAATCTGGGAATCAACTCTCTCTATCTAAACCTGCGCGGCCGTGAGAGAAATGGGGCAATCACCCAAGGCCGCCAGGAAGAGATGCTCCTTGATGAGCTTGTGAAAAGACTTGAGGACGAAAAGGATCCCGAAACCGGTGAACGTATTATCACCAGAGCATACAAGAAAAAGGAGATCTATCGCGGCAAATACGTCGATGAGGCTCCCGACATCGTACTGGGCTTCAACCTTGGCTACCGAGCCTCTTGGGATACGATACTTGGATCATATTCACAGGACGTCCTCGCCAACAACGATGATAAGTGGAGCGGCGATCATTGCATGGACCCGCGCACTCTGAACGGAGTGCTGCTTTCAAATAAGAAGATCACAGCAGATAACCCTGCGCTAACAGATTTGGCACCCACGATTCTGGCGGAATACGGGATTGAGGCCCCGCCCGGCACAGAAGGCAGAGTCGTGCTGCAATAGCGCTTTGGCGAAAGGAGCATGAATGTTTGGACCTAAGCTGAAAATAGAAAAGGACCTGTACGATCGGCTCAAGACTTGCGCCGAGGTCGCCGGCTATTCTTCTGTCGATGAGTTCGTCAAACATGTTCTGGAAAAGGAACTGGAACGGATCGACGGAGAAAATGCGGACGTGGAGGAAACCAAACGACGGCTGAAGGGACTGGGGTACATTTCTTAGCCAATGGATATCTTCAATTTCATCATCACAAGACTCTTTGATGCCCTGTTGTATCCGTTCCGCACGATACATCCAGTGTGGGGTTTGGCAGCCGTCTCGGTCTTGACCGGGGCTGTCATGGTGTGGATCTTCGGCAAGGTTTCAAATCAAAAGAGAATTCGCGAGCTGAAGACCGAGATCAAAGGACGCCTGCTGGAAATGTGGCTGTTTCGGGACAACACTGTCGTAGTGCTCAAGGCTCAGTTCCGGACATTTTGGCTCACGGCGAAATACGCACTCTGGTCCCTACTGGCCCTCGTAGTGCTCATGGTACCTGTAACCCTGATCATGATTCAACTTCACGCTCGATACGGCCACGAACCTCTGAGACCTGGCGAAGACGCGATTGTCACGATCACCTATGCCAAACCCGTAAACATCGATTCCATGGAAGTCACCCTGAAACCAGCAAACAGCTTCGTAGTAGAAACACCGGCCTTGCGAGTGCCCGAAAAACGCGAAGTGTCTTACAGGATCAGAGCTGAGTCCGAGGGCCATCATGAACTTCTGGTGAATGTCCTTGGCAAGTCCACTGGTAAGAAACTCTATGTAGGCCAAACCGGACTCGCAATCTCCCCGCTACGCTCCGGACATTGGTTCGACAGACTGCTCAATCCGTCCGAGCCGAGCATGCCGGAATGCCAGCTAGCTTCGATAGAAGTGCGATATCCACCAAGGGAATTATCCCTGTTGGGGATGCAATTTCACTGGCTGTGGCCTTTTTTCATCCTGTCCATCGTCGCTGGCTTCGCCCTGAAGGGTTTCTTCGGGGTTGAACTCTGACGCTGCTCTCCTAAGCCATAGACAACCATAATAGAGATACAGTATCGCTGCTCAATTGGTTTCAATTCTCTCTTCCGCCCTGTTCTTTCAATGTGCGTCTTTGTTTGTCGGACAGACCCAGTTCACACGCTTGCAAAGCTACGCTTCGCAAGATAGGATCATGGGGTGGATTAATCCTTAACCATATCTGAGTCGTGTCCCATTACTATGAACTCAAAATGCATATTCACTGTCTGTCTTGTGGCCGCTCTTGTCGTCCTCTTCAGCACCCTCTCTTTTGCTGCTGAGACAGAGCCGGCACCATCTGCCGAGACCACGAGAGCACCCAGGACCGTTGAGGTCATCGCCCTCGACGGCATGATCAACGTAATCACGTCTGAGTATGTCCTCGAAGCTGTCGAGCGGGCAGAGAAGACCGTGGCCGAGTGCCTGGTCATAGAGATGGACACTCCGGGCGGGGAACTCAAGAGTACTGAAGCAATAGTCAAGGCAATCCTCGGCTCATCGGTTCCTATTGTCGTATTCGTGCGACCAAGCGGTGCGCAGGCGGCTTCGGCCGGGACGTTTGTGCTTATGGCTGCGCATGTCGCGGCAATGGCTCCAACCACTCGCACGGGCGCTGCTCACCCGGTAATGATGCCCGGCGGAATCCCAATGCCAGGACAAAAGCCCGATGATCAGGAAAAGGACGAGTCCAAGAAATCGCAAGAAAACATTCTTATGGGCAAAGTCCTCAACGATACGATCGCTCTTGCAAGGGGTATTGCAGAGGCACGCGGACGTAACGCAGACTGGGCGGAGAAAGCAGTGAGAGAAAGCGCCTCGATCGGCGAAAAGGAAGCTGTCGAACTGAACGTGATTGATCTGATCGCCGATGACCTCGACGATCTCCTGCAAAAGGTCGACGGGAAAAGCATAGAAACCGAAACCGGAGAAAAAGCTCTGCAGACCGCCGGGGCTCGCATATTCCGCCGCGATATGGGATTGAGAAGGCGAATCCTCTACGTCATATCTAACCCCAATGTTTTCTATATCCTTTTTCTATTCGGCGTTTATGGTATCATATACGAGTTGATGCGGCCGGGCATGATTTTCCCTGGTGTTTTTGGCGCAATTTGCCTTATTCTCGGCTTCTTTGCGATGCAGGTTCTGCCCATAAACTGGGCAGGAGCGATGCTAATCTTGCTGGGAATAGGACTTCTGATTGCCGAGGTCAGGATTGTCAGCTACGGCCTTCTCAGTGTGGGCGGCATTGGTTGTCTCATGCTTGGCAGTCTCATGTTGATCCGGCGCGTAGAGGGGGATTACCTGCAAGTGATAGAGATCTCATGGATTGTCATCCTGACTGCCGTCCTATCGACGGCGGCCGTGTTTCTCATTGCTGTGGGAGCCGGGATCGCTGCTCAGCGACGTAAGATCATGACAGGAAAGGAAGGCCTTGTAGGTTCAATCGGACAAGTGCAGACGCGCTTGGACCCGGATGGCACAGTCTTCCTGCACGGCGAGATATGGCGTGCATCATCCGAGGTGCCGCTCGAGAAGGGCACGGACATCAGAGTCGTCAGTGTTGACGGTATGACACTGAAAGTCGCAAAAGCCCAACAGTCTGAAAGCTAGAATAATCTTTCAATTACCTTTGAGACGGAGGATATTTCATCATGCTCACTGGACAAACGGATTTTGTATCGACTTTGCAGCCGATGCTGCCTCTCGCCGCACAACACCAGACTCCTGAAGTTCCTGCTTCCTGGGCCATCGGCCTGATGGTTGCTTTTGTGATTCTCGTGCTCCTCGGGATGTCGGTGAAAATACTGCGCGAATACGAGCGCGCCGTCATTTTCCGACTCGGCCGCATATCGAACGGATTCATCGGCGGAACCGGACCCGGCATTATCATTCTGATCCCGATTGTGGATCGCATGGTCCGTATCAGCCTGCGGACAATCGCAATGGATGTGCCGCCGCAAGACGTAATCACTCGCGACAACGTTTCGGTCAAAGTGAATGCTGTTGTCTATTTCCGCGTAATGGATCCGAACAAAGCTGTCATTGAAGTAGAAGATTTCATCTACGCCACGTCACAGCTTGCTCAGACAACGCTACGGAGCGTTCTCGGCGAGGCCGAGCTGGATGAACTCCTTTCTCAGAGAGAAAACATCAACGCGCAACTTCAGGACATACTCGACAAGCAGACCGATCCTTGGGGCATAAAGGTGTCGACAGTCGAAATCAAACACGTCGACCTGCCGACCGAAATGCAGCGGGCAATGGCTCGACAGGCGGAAGCCGAACGCGAGCGTCGGGCAAAGGTTATCCATGCTGAAGGCGAGTTTCAGGCGTCGCAGCGCCTCGCAGAGGCTGCCGCAGTCATGTCCAAAGATCCGATATCGCTTCAGCTGCGCTATCTGCAGACGCTCAGGGAAGTGGCGGCCGAGAACAATTCAACAACGCTCTTCCCGATACCGATTGACCTGTTGGAACCCTTCATCAACAAGCAAACTAAGGGCCCGTCGTCGTAATAACTAATCCACACGCTTGCCCGCCTGTCACGATGCGACGGGCGGGTACGCCCATTTGAAAATGACATGGAAGCTTCTGACAGGCCTTACGCTCGGATAGTATTCAACCTGCCGGTTGACCGGGCATTTGACTACGCAATCACTCCTCATTTGCAGCCCCAAATGTTCGTTGGGCAGCGAGTGCTGGCACCGTTTGGCTCACGAAAGCTCATTGGATACTGTGTCGAACTACTCGGCGAGACAAAGATCGACAAGGTCAAACCCCTAATATCCGTTTTGGATGAGGTGCCGCTTGTCAGCAAAAAGATGCTGGAGCTTACGCATTGGATTGCCGAATACTACTGCTGCTCGTGGGGAGAGGCCCTGCAGGCCTCTATTCCGAGTAGTGTGCGAGGGCGACGACGCGGCAACACTATCACCGTTGTCGAGCCCCTCCTCTCCTCTCAGAATCTTCAGGAACAACTTCCGCGAATTCGCAAACGCTCCCCCAAACGAGCTCGCGTGCTCAAGATGCTTGACACCTGGGAAGGTGACGCAGCTGTCCAGGAGCTGGCTAGACCAGCAATGTGCACTTCATCGGTCATCAAGGGCCTTCAGAAGAAAGGACTAGTGCGATTTGTCCAGAAGCCAGCCCCGTTCGACCCTCTGTCAGTCGTGAGCACTGAGAGAGAACAACCACTGACTCCAACAGAAGAACAGACAGTTGCGCTCAAGACGATCTCAGACCTTGTGAAAGCCGGAAATGGGGGCGTAGCATTAATACACGGCGTAACGGGTAGCGGCAAGACAGAGGTCTATTTGCAGACCATGTCAAGTGTGGTAAAGGCTGGTCACCAAGCAATCGTCCTGGTACCTGAGATATCTCTCACGCCTCAGACAGTGCGACGATTCCGTTCCAGATTTGACCGTGTCGCAGTCCTTCACAGCCACCTGACAGATGCAGAACGTTACGAGCAATGGCGCGCCATTGCCGAGGGGAAAGCTGATGTTGTGGTCGGTGCTCGCTCGGCGATTTTTGCCCCGACACCTTCACTGGGGCTGATCGTCGTTGATGAGGAGCACGAAAACAGTTTCAAGCAAGACAAAGCTCCCCGTTACCATGCCAGGGACGTCGCCGTTGTGCGCGGAATGCTTGAAAAAGCTGTGGTCGTTCTAGGTTCGGCAACTCCCTCACTGGAGAGCTATCACAACGCTCTGACCGGCAAGTATCATCACACCGAACTGACTGTGCGCGTCGAATCGCGACCAATGCCGGCAGTTGAGATCATCGATATGGCGCGCGAAATGGCCGAAGTCAAAGGTTTCCGCTATTTGTCCAGACAACTCGAAAACCTGATGCACAAAGCTCTTGACCAGAATGAACAAGCGATCCTCTTCCTCAATCGTCGCGGTTTCAGCACTTTCGTAACATGTTCGCGGTGCGGTTTCGTGATGAAATGCGAACACTGCGACATCCCTCTAACGTATCACCAGCACCTCGATCGGGCCATATGTCATCACTGCGGCTACGAGTCATCTGCAGAAGCGAAGTGCCCGGAATGTGCGACAAAGACAATTCGGTATTACGGAATGGGCACTGAACGCATTGAAGATGAGGTCAAAAGGAAATTTCTCGATACCCCGATCGTACGTATGGACAGCGATGCGATGCGAGGACGGGGTGCTCACGAAAGGGCTTTGTCAGATTTCTCGGCGGGCAAAACGAGGATAATGGTCGGCACTCAGATGATCGCCAAAGGCCTGGATTTCCCCAATGTCACTATTGTGGGTGTTCTCGGCGCCGATATGCTGCTGAACCTGCCGGACTTCCGTTCCGGCGAACGAGCGTTTCAACTGCTGACACAGGTTTCCGGACGAACGGGACGCGGATCAAAAGGCGGTCGTGTCGTAATACAATCTTATGTCGCCGATCACTATAGTATCACTTGCGCAGCCGAACACGATTACAAATCCTTCGCAGCTCAAGAACTCGAGCACCGCCGCCAGCTTCGTTACCCACCGTATGGGCGCTTGCTTAAGTTCGTCATTCACGGTAGAAACGAAAAGCAAGTTCATCGTCGATCACTGGATCTGGCGGGGTCGCTGAGAAAAGTGATACAGGGACGCGAAGCTCAATTGATGGGGCCTGCTCCATGTCCCATCACGAAGATTCGTGATCGATATCGATGGCAGATTCTTATCAAGGCGCCGCAGTCACGAGCCGTTCGGACAATTGTCCGTGAAATCTCAAAAGAAATCGCCCGCAAAGGTTCGACACAGGTCGTTGTTGACGTGGATCCGGTGATGATGTTGTAAGAAGCCAACCCTGAGAAATGAATACGGTAATTCCATGAAAAACCGCCCACGAACCTTTTGAGTACGGGGCGGCTTACATTTCGTTTCAGCGCGCGATTGCGCTCGTTCTTTCGCTATTCGGCAGCGGTCTCAGAAGTAGCCTCGCCTTCGGTAGCCTCGGTAGTTTCGGCAACCTCAGCCTCAGGCACCTCTTTGGGCACCTCCGGCTCTTTGGGTTTGATGGAGGCAATAAACTTGTTCAAAGATTTATCGTCGCCTTTCTTGAACTCACGCCGCTGGGCTCTGGTCAACGCAGCCCACGCCACTTTGCGTCTCGCTCGTGCTTTCCGCTTCGCGACTTTACGTTTCTTGTGCGGTAAACTCTTTGTATTGGCCATACCGATCTCCGAACCTTCGACTCAAATGTCAAGTTGAAAACAACATTATCACCAAAACCCGCAGCAAAATCAAGCGAAAGAAGTATGATCGAACAAGATATGCCCCGAGATGTGCACAAAAGACGAGGGCGGCAGACATATCTCCCGTCCTAGCAGCCGACTGCGCTTCGACGAGCCCTATGCTTCCGCCCTCGTGACAACAGCATTGCAGAGGAGAGAATTTACGCTTAACTCAG
>Ga0180433_10001449_pt1 | contig 39539 bp, 55 predicted proteins | sample SS_ome_8_FD_132980 | JGI IMG/M metagenome (GOLD analysis project Ga0180433, IMG submission 132980) | Hypersaline lake sediment archaeal communities from the Salton Sea, California, USA - SS_1_D_1 metaG | ecosystem: Environmental > Aquatic > Non-marine Saline and Alkaline > Hypersaline >... | reverse complement strand
CATTGTTTTTTCTTTATTTCAGTTTTGTGTTTTATCTTATTGCTCTATGGATGAAAGAGCTTTATATAGAAGGCGCTTGGGAGTCTTATCGGAAGGGACAAATTATGAGTCTTTTCCTCCGTATACAGACACTTTAAAGATAGGTATGGCGCTTGATGTTATGAGGGAACATATCTCTTTTGGTCGGTTTAGAGTAGGCTCGGTAATTATTTCCCCCGGTCCTCTTGAAAGGGTTTATTGGTTAGAAAAAAAAGATAGAGCTTTAGAGGTTTTCGATTTAGTTGAGATGCATCAAGCTTTCCTGGATAATTTCGATTCTTTAGATTTCATTTTGTTCTATGTTTCTAAAGACAGTTCCCTTTTCTGGCCGGCAGGCAAGGAGTTCAAATTTTTATTGGAGAATATACATAAGGCAACAATGTTTAAACTCAAGCTGGAACATCCTGATAATTTAAACAAATTGTTTCAACTTTTAGAAGAATCCCGGTCGGATTTTCGATTAGCAGGGGAAATTCCTGATGGAGGAGCTGTCTATTATATATACAAAAGGAAAGAGAAATTCTGAAAATGGCGCCAAAGATAATTTTCATAAATCCTCCTTTAACCGGCCAGGAAAGGTATGGCAATCTGGCTGGTGCGGGGGTCTACATGCCTCCGCTTGGCCTCGGTATTTTAGCTTCTTTACTCAGAGGCAAGGGGTATAAAGTTAGGATTTTGGATTGTGAAGCTCTCAGATTAAATCTTGAAGAGGCAGTTAGAGAGGTTTTTTCTTTTAGCCCTGATTTCGCAGGGATAACCGCCAGCACTTTGGCAATTTATTCTGCGGCTGCGCTGGCGGCCGCTTTAAAAAAGAGAAGCCTCAAATTAATTACTATTTTAGGTGGTCCTCATTTAACTGCTTTATCTGAAGAAACCATGGATTTATTCCCTCAATTCGACATTGGGGTAATAGGAGAAGGAGAATTAACGCTTGTAGAGTTATTGCAAGTTTTCCGCGAAAAGAATAATTTAGCCGGCGTGGAGGGAATAGTTTATAGAGAAAATGGTAAAGCAATTAAAACACCGCCGAGGCCGTTTATAGAAAATTTAGATACTTTACCTTTCCCTGCATGGGATTTATATCCGGATTTGAAAAAATATTATCGACCGTCAGCTTTTGGTTTTCGGAAGCTTCCCTGTACCTCCTTAATTACCTCCCGGGGGTGTCCTGGACGTTGTTCTTTTTGTAATCAGGGGGGGTGGGGAAGGAGATATCGGGAACATAGCGCCGGGTATGTAATAAACATGGTGCGTTTACTTTATCACAAATACGGTATTAGGGATTTAGCCATATATGATGGCACTTTTGGAGTAAACCAGAAGAGGCTAATTGATTTATGCGAGATGTTAATTAAAGAAAAACTTAACCTGTTCTGGTCTTGTAATTTTCGGGTGGAGATGGCAAAACCAGAAGTTTTGAGGTTGATGAAGAAAGCCGGTTGCTGGGGTATTGCCTATGGAATAGAAAGCTGTTCCCAGGATGTACTAAATTTTTTACAGAAGGATATTACTCCCGAAAAAACGGCTGAAGTGTTAAGATGGACTAAAGAAGCGGGAATCATTTCTAAAGGTTATATTATGATAGGAACTCCTATTGAGACCGCCCGGAGTTTCCATAAAACCTTGGATAGTGTATTAAAGTTGGATTTAGATCTTCTCACGGTGAATTCTTTTACCCCTTTCCCCGGCACTTTAGATTACCAGAGGGCAGACAGCTACGGAAAATTCAATCGGGACTGGAAGCTTCTCAACGAACACAACCTTGTTTTTACCCCCAAGGGATTATCTGCGGGAGAAATAAATTATTTTATCCGGCTAATCACCAGGAAATTTTATTTAAGGCCTAGAATTTTATGGAGATATATAAAGATGAGTTTTAATCCTTATTTTTTCAAACTTTTATTTAACGGCTTAGTTTCATTTGCAAGATTTACTACCCGCAATATAAGCATAAATAAAGAGGTGACATTATTTTAAGTAAAATACCTAGAGGAGAAATATATTTTTCAGGGCGGATATTCAGAAAAGCATTCTCCATGCTTTTTAGTGGGAAAATGTTTCAGGGAGAATCTATCCGTAAATTTGAAGTTGCATTTGCCAAATACATTGGTGTCCGCTTTGCTATAGCCACTTCATCGGGGACAATATCATTATATCTTTGTTTGAAGGCCCTGGGTATTGAAAAAGGAGACGAGGTGCTATTGCCGGCCTATACTGTACCGGAAGTAGTAGCTATGATTCTTTATTGTGGGGCAAGACCGGTTTTTGTGGATATTAGTCCAATAACGTATAACATTGATTCTTCTTTGGTGGAAGAAAAGATTTCGCCAAGGACTAAAGTTTTACTTTTAACCCATATCTATGGGCAGCCTTGTGATATTGATTCGTTTCTAGAAATTGCAGCTAAGCATGGTTTGAGGGTTATCGAAGATGCTGCTCAAGCCTGTGGGGCTGAGTACAGAGGGAAAAGGGCAGGCTCATTCGGGCATCTTTCTTATTTTAGTTTCGGCCTGATGAAAAATTTAAATACCCTTGGAGGCGGAGCTATTACAACTAACGATAATTATTTGGCTAATAGGATTAGAAAGGAATTAACCCTTTTTCGCTTCCCTAACTCTGTCGAGCTTATAAAAAGATTTATATTTGTTTCGCTAATTTTCTTTTTTTCTCGACCGATTCCTTTTAGTTTATTTGTTTTACCGATAATCCGTATTGCAAATTTATTCAGCAGTTCTTTGGTATATAACCTGTTGCATGCCAAGAGAAGCCTTAATTTTAATATATCTGTTTTACCGGAGAAATATAAAGTCAGATTTACCAATTTCCAGGCATTCATTGGATTAAAACAACTGGAAGAGCTGGATAAAAAAAATGATTTAAGGATAAAAAATGCTGAAATTTTGAGCGGGCTTCTTAGCGGGGGCGATTTTAAAATTCCCCGTTCTTTGCCATATGTAAAAAACATTTATCTTAATTATGTTCTTCAGATTAAGGCAAAGGGATTATTAATAAAAGAGTTTCTCCGCAGGGGTATTGATGTAAGTAGTGGATATATTAAAGATTGCTCTAGTATGGAGGAATTTCAAGCATTTGCTGCGGATTGTCCGGTAAGCAAGGCTTTATTTCGGGACAATCTTTATTTACCCATTCACCCCTCACTCAGGGAGAAGCACATGCTTTATATTGCCGAAAGTCTAAAGAAAATAATGCGGTTAAAACCAGCTAGGTGAGCGGTTTATGTAATTTAGGAAGGTGGCAATAATGAAGGGATTTCTCTGCCGTTTTATAATTATTATAGCCGCAGTATTCCTTTTTATCTTTTTAGGAGAGGTGTATTTAAAGTATTTTAGTTATTACGGAGTAGACTCGTTACAGAATTTTGGCGATGAACTTTTATCCAGAGATCCTGAGATTATCTGGGAAAATCCTTACGCAATGGAGACCCTTGAACCGTATTTTTATGATAAAAATTCAGCGCAGGAAAGTGATAAATATAGAATATTGGTTATCGGAGATTCTATTGCTTGCGGAGGAAAATTGAAAAAAGGAGACATCGCTTTTCCCGCCATAGTTGAAGAGCTGCTAAACAAAAAATATGGGAAAGACAAATTTAAGGTTTTAACATATGCCTCCGGAGGGTACAGTACGAAACAGGAAGTTAGGTTTTATGAGACTAAAGGGAAATTACTAAAGCCCGATTTATTGATTCTTGCTTATTGCTACAATGATACCGCTGAACTTTCACCGAGAATCACAAAAAATAAAGGGCGATATATCCTCAGATATTACAGAACCGATATTCCCTATCTAAACAAACTGCCTTTCAACCGGTATTTTACAGAGAAACTTCTTTTATCCCGGTTAATGAATGAGGCTTTAATCAAACTTTCTAAAAAATATAATTTACCTATAAGTTTGGATTATTGTTTTTTGCCCCATGAGAAAATTCATGCTTATTTCAGGCGATTAGCCGAGGTAACGAAAAATTCCGGCACCAGTGTGGCTATAGCAGTATTTCCTCCTCTTTCCGAGTCCTTAACACCTGATAAGCGGAGAATGCATAGGTCTATTAAAAAGTGGTGTCGAGAATTCAACTTTTTAAACATAGATCTTTTGGAAGAATACAGGCAGTATAATTCCCTAAAGTTGCGGGCAGATTCGAATGATAATTGCCATCCTAACCAACTTGGGCATAAAATAGCCGCTGAATATATTGTAGAAAAATTAAAAAAGAATTATTTGCGGACAAAGTGAGATTGTTATGTGCGGAATTTGCGGTATAAAAGGGTTAATCTCTGAAGAACGAAATGGATTTGTAGATAAAATGTCTGATACCTTGTATCATCGTGGCCCTGATGAAGAAGGAAGATATTTTGATAGAGATATTTCTCTGGGGATAAGAAGGCTAAGTATCATCGATTTAGAGACAGGTTCCCAGCCGATATATAATGAAGACAAAACTTTAGCTTTAGTATGTAACGGCGAAATATATAATTTTCATGTCTTAAAAGATAGGTTAATCAAAAAGGGGCATAATTTCTATACTAATACTGACGCGGAAGTTTTAGTTCATCTCTATGAAGAATACGGCCTGGATTGCCTTAAATATTTGAAGGGAATGTTTGCTTTTGCTTTATGGGATAAAAAAAGAAGGTTTCTTTTTATCGCCAGAGATAGATTCGGGATTAAACCTTTATATTTTTACAATAAAGGCGGCATTTTTGCTTTTGCCTCGGAACTCAAGGCACTTTTGAAATTACCTTTTATCAAAAGACGACTGAATATTCAAGCTATGAACCTATATTTTTCTTTAGACTATGTACCTTCACCTCATTCTATTTTCCAAAGCATTTATAAATTGAAGCCGGCCCATTACATTCTTTATAAAAACGACAATATGGAGATTCACCGTTATTGGGATTTAAATAATGGTAATGTCGATAAGGGTTTATCTTTAGCTGTGATTGAAGATAAATTCGAAATGTTTTTCTGCGATTCTTTAAAGGAACATCTTATTAGCGATGTTCCTTTGGGAATTTTTTTAAGCGGGGGGATAGATTCAAGCGCTTTAGTTAGTTCGGCGGCGAAAATTTCTAATAAGAATTTTTCTACCTTTTCTGTAGGCTTTGGAGAAAAATCATTTGACGAATCAAGATGCGCTTCTCTTATATCAAACCATTTCGGAATTAAAAATTATAACTTTACTTTTACTCTAGATAACTTCATAAACAGTTTAGATGACTTAACTAATTCTTTAGATGAGCCGTTTGCCGATTTATCGGTATTTCCCACATATATGCTCGCTAAACGTTCCCAGCAGTATATAAAAGTTGCCTTATCGGGAGAAGGGGCGGACGAATTATTTATGGGATACCCTACTTATGTTGCCCACAGATACATACATTTATTTAATAGGTGGCCCGATAGTTTCAAAGCAATGGTTAGGCATTTAATAAATTCACTGCCTGTTTCTTTTGAATATTTCAGTCTTGATTTTAAATTAAAGCAGATTTTAAAGGGAATAAACGAATACGACCCCATATTGAGGCATGTTTTATGGATGGTGTCATTTTCTGAAGGGGAAAAAAACAAACTTTTTAACGAAGAATTCAGAAGGCGTCAATTTCAAGATACAGGCAGCACGAACGATTTTATCGGGGCTCTGGTAAATAGTTTTGGGGGAAAGGGATCTTTTAAGAAAATTCAATACCTGGACATTTTTAGTTATCTTTCTGAGGATATACTGGTTAAATCGGATAGAAGCAGCATGTTATCTTCTCTGGAGGTAAGGGTCCCGTATTTAGACCATGAATTAGTAGAATTCCTATGGAATCTTGATTTTAACTATATCTATCGAAAAAAACTTTTAAAAAGGTATGTTGCCAGAAATATTCCTAAAAAGATTATCGCTCGTTCTAAAAAGGGTTTTGCTATTCCGTTCTCCATCTGGCTTAGAGACAAAAGATTTTTAAAAGCAACAGAAAAGTTCTTTAGTAAAGATTTCATAGAGAGACAAGGATTATTCAATTGTGACTATATCAATTATCTGCTTAATGAGCATCTTTCCGGGGAAAGAGACAACCGGAAGAAAATTAGAACTTACATAATGTTTCAATACTGGTATAAAAATTGGTTTGAGCAGCCTTAACATCCATGTTTTAGTCATCTGTAAAATAATCTCTGAATAGATAAGTGTAATTTATAGTATGGCACCGAAAGTTCTATTAATATTTCAAGCGCCTAAAAGGCGAAAGTTTTATATAAACACCTTACCCCCTTTGGGTATTTTAGGTATTATTTCCTATCTTCAGAAGAATAATATTTTGGCCGATGTTATTGATTATAATGTTGAAGACAGGACCAATCTTGATTTAAAGCGTTATGACATAATTGGCCTGAGTCTGAATATGGCTAATATTTCTAACTCGTTAGATTTTATAAACTATCTCAAGGAACAAAATCCCAAAGTAAAGATTATAGTTGGTGGGCCAAGTTGTATTTCTAATCCTCTCTATTTCACCCGGAATGAAAATATTGATGCCATTTGCACCGGAGAGGGTGAGGAAGCCATGTATGATTATATCAGACAGGGAGGTTTTACAGATGATACGGGCATTCCGGGTTTATACACCAGGGGCAAAAAGGGCCATTTTATTTATGGCGGGGATAGGCCGTACTTAGATAATTTGGATAAGCTTCCTTTTCCTGCTTTAAATAAAGTCAGTCTTGATAAATATCGCATTCCGCTGAGCAAGAGTTTTCCTATTTCCAGTATTATTACCTCGCGAGGCTGTCCTTTTCATTGTATATTTTGTTTTCATACATTTGGATATAAATGGCGTCCTAGGTCTTCTACAAACGTTGTAGATGAGGTTGAATGGCAGGTAAAGGAATTAGGTGTGAGGGAAATATGTATCCAGGATGACAATTTTTGCTTAGATCTCAATCGGGCAAAGGAAATTTTCGATTTGATACTTAAGCGCGATATTAAGGTAAAGTTGCAGTTTCAAAATGGCATTAGGGTTGACAATGTTGACTTTGAGGTATTAAACAAGATGCACCGGGCCGGGGTTTGGCTGGTAGGGTTAGCCCCTGAGACAGGCAGTTTAAGAATGATAGAAAAGATTAAAAAGGATGTTGATTTGGATAAAATCAGGCAGGTAGTTCAATGGTGTCAAAAAATCGGAATGAATACCTATGCTTACTTTATGATTGGTTTTCCTTCCGAGACAATGTTAGATTTAGAGCAAACGGCTTTTTTAATCGAAAATTTAAATACCGATTTTATGCAAATTTCAAGACTTATACCGTTTCCCAGAACGCCTCTTTATACAATGATTGTTGATGAAGGCATCGAAAATTCTTTTGGCCAGGAGCAAGGATGTTTTTTCGGGATACCGAGGATTAAGATTTCTGAAATTAGCGATAGGCAGTTAAAACGCTTAATCAAGCAGATACATAGAAGTTTTTACCTAAAGTTTAGCAGAATGGTGAAGTTGATAAAAATTCTGCCCCCATTAAATCTGATAAAGCTTTTCATTTATTCTATAAGGACAAAAAATGTTTAAAGCACTATTTTGCGACTCTAACAACAATCAACATATATTCTAACCTTGATGAAAAACTGGAGGGGAATAGGTATATAGGTATAATGATGAATAATTTTATTTACGATATTGCTGTAGTCGGTGCGGGCCCCTCCGGAATTATAGCCGCCATCCGTGCCTCCCGGCATAAAAAAAATGTAGTTTTGATTGAAAGAAATAACTCCATCGGCAAAAAGATTCTTCTTACCGGCCGGGGCAGATGCAATATTACTAATCTTGCCCCTATAGAAACATTCATAGAGGTCTTTGGCAAAGAGGGCAGTTTTTTTCGGTCAGCCTTTTCTGTTTTTTCTAACCGCGATTTGATGGATTTTTTTAAAAAGGGTGGTCTTCTTTTGAAGACAGAAAGACAGGGGCGTGTTTTCCCGGTTACCGACAGAGCCTCTTCTGTCGTAGAAATTTTAAAAAAGTCCTTATTAAAGAATAAAATAAAGGTTTTATACAACACGCGCCTGAAGGATATAAAGAAACAAAAAGGCCTTTTCGAACTGGAGACGGAAAAAAGGGATAAAATTTATGCCAAAAAGGTAATATTGGCTGCCGGCGGCGCTTCCTATAAAATAACCGGCTCATCGGGTGACGGTTTTCGCCTGGCCAAAAAATTGGGGCATAGCATAGTTTCTTTAAAACCGGCTTTGGTTCCCCTGAAGACCGAAGAAGGCTGGGTAAAAGACTTGGCCGGCCTTTCATTAAAGAACATCCGTCTGATTTTTAAATACGGCCAAAAAAAAATAACCTCTGGTATAGGAGAGCTCATTTTCACCCATTTCGGCCTTTCCGGTCCCTTGGTTCTGGATTTAAGCGGCAGGATTGTTTCTCTCCTTGGTAAACACGAAAAGATTTTTCTCTTTATTGACCTCAAGCCCGGGCTGAAGCCGGAGGAGCTTGAGGCGAGGTTATTAAGAGAATTCGATGCCCAAAGGAACGCCCGGCTAAAAAATATCCTGAAAAATTTATTGCCGCAAAGGTTAATATCTATATTCCTTAATATAGCCGGTCTCCTGCCCCAAAAGAAAATCAATCAAGTTAGCCGTAAAGAACGCCAGGCATTAATAAAATTTTTAAAGGCATTTCCTTTGACTATTAAGGGCTCTTTACCTATCGAAGAAGCCATGGTTACCAACGGTGGAGTTTCAAGAAAGGAAATTGACCCCAGAAGCATGGAGTCGAAGATTATCCCCGGTTTTTATTTCGCCGGTGAAATTATAGACGGCTGCGCTTCAAGCGGCGGATATAATTTACAGCAGGCATTTTCGACCGGTTTTCTGGCCGGCGAGAGTGCCGTCTATACTCTCCGCAAAAATAGAAGCTTATAGAAAAAGGCAGCCAAAAATTAAAAAAAACTTGACAGAAGTTCTCTCGTAACGTATACTTAATAATGAGAACCATTATCAATAAGGAGGCAGCATGCCCAGGGGTTTTGGCGGAGGTCAAGCTTGGTGTCATGGCAGATTCAGGGGCTACGGCTATCGGCTTACCTTATCAAGACAGGCAGTCCTGGATGTCTTAAATAGAACCTCAAAACATTTAAGTGCCGAAGAAATATATCTGGGGGTGCATAAGATTTACCCCCATAGCGGCCTTTCTACTGTTTACCGCACTTTAGAATTGCTCATCCAGCTTGGTTTAGTATTTAAATTTGATTTTGGAGACGGCCGGGCCAGGTATGAATTAGTGCGAAAACCGGAGGCTCAGAGCTACCATCATCATCACCTGGTATGTGTTAATTGTAACCGGATTATTGACTACAGCGATTCTCTTGAAGATGAAAAAGAATTATTAAAAAAAATCGAAAAAGGTCTTTCCGATAAGTACAATTTTAAGATTTTGAAACATATAGTTCAATTTCACGGTTTATGTGAAAAATGCAGGCAAAAAAAATAACTTTGCGATTTTAATAAGACAAATTTCCGATTAATTTTAATAAAAAGAGGAGGTGATTAAAATGCCAGGTGGAGACAGAACAGGGCCAGCAGGAATGGGGCCGATGACCGGTCGTGCGGCCGGTTATTGTGCCGGTTATTCGATGCCTGGGTATGCGAATCCGGTTTCCGGCAGAGGCTGGGGCTTTGGCCGCGGCTGGGGTCGAGGCCGAGGTTGGGGCCGAGGCCGTGGCTGGGGCCGAGGGGCATATCCATATGCGGCAGATTATTACGGAGTGCCTTACGCCAATCCGTATGTTCCGCAAGTTGCTCCTCAACAGGAAGCGGAGATGCTTAAAGAGCAAGCCAAAGCCATGCAGGAAGAGCTCAAGGCGGTTAACGATAGGATTAGTGAATTAGAATCTGCGGCAAAAAAGAGTAAATAAGAACGCTCAACATAAAGCTTTTTAGTAAGCCGGAGTAGGTAGGACAAATTTTCCTGCCTACTTCTTTTGAGCGGAATACTAATAAATGGAGGATTTTTATGCGGGTAGCCATATCTACGGATGGTGATTCTGTATCTGCGCACTTTGGCCGTTGCCCTTTATTCACCCTTATAGACATTAAAGACGGCCGGGTGGTAAAAAAAGAGACAGTCGATAATCCCGGGCATCAGCCCGGAGCTATCCCGCAATTTTTACACCGGCAGGGTGTTCAGTTTATTATTTGCGGCGGTATGGGCATGCGGGCGGCCGGATTTTTTAATGAATTTGGCATAGAGACAATTACTGGTATTACCGGCCGTATTGATGAGGTCATAGAAAAACTTAAAAGCGGCACTTTGGAAGGCGGCGAAAGTCTATGCAATCCCGGTGCAGGCAGGGGGTATGGATTAGAAAAGGAAGAATGTGACCATCCTGACGATAAAGATGGTGGACATTAATTAAAGGAGGAACTATGAAGGTTTGTCTTACTTCTGTCGGCAACACTTTAGATTCTGATGTTGACCCCCGTTTTGGCCGCTGCCGCTACTTTGTTATTGTTGATACTGACACTTTGGCCATTGAGGCGGTAGAGAATTCCAATATCGCAGCGATGGGTGGTGCCGGGGTTCAGTCCGGCCAGTTTGTTGCCGAAAAGAAAGTAAAAGCGGTGCTTACCGGTAATGTCGGCCCCAACGCTTTTCAAACCCTGCAGGCCGCCGGGATAGAGATAGTTACCGGGGTTTCAGGGACGGTTAAAGAAGCCGTTGAGAAATATAAAAAAGGTGGGTTTAAATCTACCGGGGGTCCGAGCGTCGGCTCAAAATTCGGCGTCCCGCCGCCCAAATAATTTGATACTTTGATGCTTTGATACTCTGACACTTTGATACTCTGACACTTTGACACTTTGATACTCTGACACTTTGATGTTTTGACACTTTGATACTTTGACACTCTGACACTTTATTTTAAAGGAGGTACGTTATGCCAAGAGGAGACGGAACCGGTCCTTCCGGAGGAGGTCCGGGAACTGGTAGAGGTATGGGTGGAGGCGGCGGCCGGGGCAGGCTCGGCGGCAATCGTCCCGGAGCCGGTCCGGCGGGTAATTGTCTTTGTCCCAGTTGTGGAGCCAAGGCATCTCATCAGGCAGGAGTTCCCTGTTACTCTTTGAATTGTCCCAAATGTGGCGCCAAGATGGTCAGGGCCTGATACTCCTTCTTGCCGGCTCATTCAGTTATCGGTTCAGATAAGCCGGCTGAGCTTTTTATATACAGAAAGGAAGTCTATGAATAAAAAGACAGACATTCTCATTATTGGCGGCGGCCCGGCGGGATTAGTCAGCGCCACTACCGCCAAGAGGTATTATCCGGACAAGAATATTCTGATTATAAAGGATGTCTCTCAAGGCTGTATTCCCTGCGGTATTCCCTATATGTTCTGGAGTTTGAAGAATCCCGGAGAAAATAAGATGGGAATGGATATTTTGCATAAGAATAAGATAGAAGTCCTCATCGATAAGGTAGTAAAGATAGACCGCGCTACCAAAACCGTTACTGGCAAAAAGGGGCAAAAATATTCATATGAAAAATTAGTTCTTGCTGTTGGTTCCTTGCCTATCAGGCCTCCTATCCCCGGCATTGAAAAAGAAGGCGTCTATTCTGTCTATAAAGATATGGATTATTTAGAAAAGACCGTTGCCAGACTCCGAAAAGCAAAAAACGTATTGGTTCTGGGCGGGGGTTTTATCGGCGTAGAATTTGCCGATGAAATTTCTAAAATAGAGGGTCTCAGGGTTTATTTAGCCGAAATTTTTCCCCACCTTCTGGCCAACTCTTTTGACGAAAAGTTTTCCCTCCTGGCGGAGGAGAAATTAAAATCAAAGGGGGTTAACCTTTTAACCAATACCCGGGTAGTTGAGTTTTTAGGAAGAGAGAAGGTTTCCGGGGTGCGTTTTAAAAACGGCAAAGAGCTAAAAATAGACAGCGTCATTTTAGGTATCGGCGCCGTTCCCAACACAATTCTGGCTACCGAGGCCGGTTTGGATTTAGGCCGGGGCAAGGGGATATGGGTAGATGAATATATGCGCACCGCTGATTCTGACATTTTTGCCGTGGGTGATTGTGCCGGCAAAAGAGACTTTTATACCCGAAGGGATACGCCGGTAATGCTTGCCTCGACGGCTACCGCCGAAGCCAGAATCGCCGGAGCCAATCTCTACAGTTTGAAGGTTGTCCGCGAGAATAAGGGAACCATCGCCATTTATTCGACCTATGTGGATGGTCTGGTTTTGGGTTCCGCCGGTCTTACCAGGACAAGCGCCGAAAAGGAAGGCTTTGAAATTATTACCGGGGAAGCTGAAAGCATCGATAAGCATCCCGGCAGTCTTCCCGGCGCAAATAAAATAAAGGTAAAACTGATATTTTCCCGTCAGTCGGGGCTTCTTATGGGCGGGCAGGTTGCCGGAGGGATATCAGCCGGTGAGATAATCAATATTATTGGTATGGCTATCCAGCAGAGGGTTTCCATAACCGAACTTGAGACCTTGCAGATGGCCACCCATCCTTATTTGACTTCGGCGCCGACAATGTATCCGGTGGTTTTAGCCGCCCAGAATGCCATAAGCAAAACGTAGCCGGTCCTGACAAGCTATAGAGGAAAGGGTAATGCAGAAAATGACCGAACAGGAAAGGGCGGCTCAGGACAATCGCCTTAAAGAGCGTCTTTCCCGCATAAAATACAAAATTATGGTGCTCAGCGGAAAGGGCGGTGTCGGCAAAACTACCGTCGCTGTTAATTTAGCCTATGGGTTGGCCGCCGGGAAGAAAAGAGTTGGTCTTTTGGATATTGATATCCACGGTCCCAATATCGCCAAGATGTTAGGGATTGAAGGAAACAAGCTTTCTGCTTCTGACTCGGGTATCGAAGCCATCGCCGTTTTTCCGGGTTTAAAAGCGGTAAGTCTGGCTTTGCTATTTGAGAACCATGACCAGCCGATAATCTGGCGCGGCCCGCTTAAGATGATAACCATAAAACAATTTTTGGCTGATGTCAACTGGGGTGAGCTTGATTTTTTGATTATTGATTCTCCTCCGGGAACAGGAGACGAACCTTTAAGCGTCTGCCAGCTTATTCAGGGTGTTCATCCCGGCAGAGACAGCAAAGAAAATACTAAGGGAGGCGGGGGTTCTGAGGGGGGATATGGGGCAGTTATTGTAACCACGCCCCAGGATGTTGCTATTTTGGATTCAAGGAAAAGTGTTAATTTTGCCAAGGAACTAAAAGTTCCTGTTTTGGGGATAATCGAAAATATGAGCGGTTTTATCTGTCCCCATTGCCAAAAAGAGATAGATTTATTTGGGACAGGCGGCGGTGAAAAATCCGCCGCTGATTTGGGCGTGCCCTTTTTAGGAAGGATTCCGTTTGAGGCGGCCATAGTGAAATCCGGGGATAAAGGCCGGCCCTTTATCCATTTTGGCAAAGAGGGGCAAAGCGCAAAAATTATGGATGAAATAATAAATAAAATCACCCTTCAGATGGATAAAAATGGCCTCTAAGAAAACCTGCAAATGGTATGATGTCTGTCCGCTTAAAAGATTTTATGAAGAAGGTTCCCTGGATAAGAGCTGGGTTGAAAATTACTGCTGGGGTGATTATTTGAAATGCGCCAGACACCGGATGGAAGAAGAAGGCTCTTATCATCCCGATAACATGATGCCTGACGGCACGATTGATAAATCTTTAAAATGAAGACATATCTGGATTGCATCCCCTGTTTTTTCAAACAAGCCCTTGAGGCCTCAAGGATTGCCGGTGCTGCCGAGAAAAAGCAAAAGGAGGTATTAAATGAATTAGCCGGAATCTTACCCGGGTTTCCTTTAAGCGCTTCGCCTCCGGAAATGGGCAGGATTATTTACGGCCTGGTTAAAAAGATAACCAAAAGAAAAGACCCTTATTTAGGAATAAAGAAGAAAAGCAATCGGCTTGCCTTGAATATTTACGGCCGGCTAAAAGAGAAAGTAAGCCGTTCTTCCGATAGGTTGTTAATGGCTGTCGAATTGGCTGTCGCCGGCAACATTATCGATTACGGGATAAAAAATTCTCTGAACGTTGATGAGGAGCTGGCTAAAATTCTGGATGAAGAAAATAAGGCCATTAGGGAAGAAAATAAAGCAGTTTTCAATTATGCAAAATTCAAAGCTGCCTTAAAAAAGGCAAAAACCGTTCTTTATCTCGGGGATAACGCCGGCGAGACGGTTTTCGACCGGATTCTTATTGAAGAGATAAAAAGGGCGGATAAAGACAGAGAGATTATTTATGCGGTCAAAGAGAAACCGGTCATTAACGATGCTTTAATTGAAGACGCCGTTATCTCTGGCATCGGCAAATTAGCCCGGGTTATTTCTTCGGGTTCTGACGCCCCGGGGACGGTTCTTTCTTTATGCTCAAAAAGTTTTTTAAAAATCTACAGGACCGCAGATATAATTATCAGTAAAGGGCAGGGCAATTTCGAAGCCTTATCCGGGGCCGGGCGGCCGATATTTTTTCTCTTTATGGCAAAATGCCCGGTAATAGCCAAGGATGTCGGCTGTCAGATTGGCGATGTTATTTTAAAGGCTAAAGGTTAACTATGCCAACTTACGAATATTTATGCCGGGAATGCGGCTATAAGTTTGAAAAATTTCAGAATATGAGCGCTCATCCGCTCAGGAAATGTCCGGAGTGCGGCGGAGAGATAAAGCGTTTGATTGGCCGGGGCATGGGGATAATTTTCAAAGGTTCGGGTTTTTATGCCACTGATTACAGAAAGGCCGATTACAAAAAAAGCGAGCCTTCGGACAAAACCTGTTGCGGCCGGACGGAACGCTGCGACAAACCGCCCTGTTCGAATGACGGGGAAGGCAAAAAGGGAACAGTGGCCGGGCAAAAAAAATAATTTCTTTGGTGAAGATGAAAATTGAAATCAGCAAGTGGCTCGAAAAAGATGGGGAAAATTTCCTGCGGGGAGTAGGCATCGAAAGCGGCCATCTTGTTTTGGATTTTGGTTCAGGGGAGGGCCACTACACCATTCCTGCCGCAAAAGTGGTGGGCTCAAAGGCTAAAGTTTACGCCCTGGATAAAGACAAAGGCGCTCTGGATAGGTTAAAAAAAACGGTAGAGCAGAGCAACATAACAAATATTGATTTTATAGAAGAAAATTCAAAAATCCCTTTAAAAAATGATTTTTTAGATGCAGTTTTGTGCTATGACGTTATTCATTATGAAGGCAAAAAGAAAAGAAGCGCTCTTTATAACGAAATCCGCCGGGTCTTAAAGAAAGGCGGTCTTCTTTCGGTCTACCCGAAACATCACCAAGAAGATTCCCCCTTGATGGAATTAGCCAATGTTGACTTGGAAAGCCTGGTGGATGAAATAGAGAAATCAGGTTTTAAGCTTGAGGATAAATTTTCAAGGACTCTTTTACATGATGAGTATTACAATAAAGGCTTCATTTTAAATTTCAGGAGGTGTTGAGATGCCATGGGTTGATATTGATAAATGTATTGGGTGCGGGATTTGTCTGGATATTTGTCCGGTTTCCGCAATATCGATGAGTAACGATAAGGCTAAGATTGATTCTGATAAATGCGTCAACTGTGGGCAATGCCTGCAGGTTTGTCCTCAATCTGCCATTTCTTTTGCCGAAGGCAAAGTTAAAGAAGGCAAACCTCAGAATCAGGCTCAAGTGGTTCCTAAGTCTGGTTTTGGGTTTGGCACTGGTTCTGGCCGGGGTTTAGGGAGAGGTTTTGGAAGGGGTTTAGGTAGAGGTCCTCGTGACGGCAGGGGCGGCGGCAGGGGTGGCGGCGGCAGAGGCGGCGGCGGCAGAGGAAGATAGAAATACAAGCGGATAATTATGGATAAAGGCAGTAGTATAAAAGTTGCTGTTCCGACTGATGATGGAATAAACATTTTTCAGGGTATGCTGGGCCGGGCAAAGGAGATTTTCATTTACCAATGCGGAAACGGGATGCGATTTAAGCTTATCGAAAAAAGGAATAACCCCTATAGGGATACTATGCAGCATTTAAAGACCCTGGATGTATATGAATTGTTTCGTGATTGCCGCATAGTTATATCTGAAACTATCGGCAAAAAGGGTATAAAAAGACTGCAGGAAAGAGAAATGAAACTTTTTTTCGAAAAGGGGAATATAGAGGAAGCATTAGCTGGTTTGGCTAAAAAACAGGGGAGTGATAGGCTATGTTTAGAAAGATAGTAAAAAATTTTGGTCCGGAATGGGGTGCGGCAGTGATATGGGAAAATTATAAAAACGAGTTGATTGCCAAATATAAGGGAAGAGGATGATATGATAAAGGAAAAAATAGATATTGCTGTTTCCAGCGGTAAAGGCGGGACAGGCAAAACTTTTATCGCCACCAATTTGGCAAAATTATTATCTGAGAAGCACCCTCAAGTTTCCTATTTAGACTGTGATGTAGAAGAACCCAACGGTCATTTATTCCTTAATCCGGTCATCGCTAAAGAGGAGGATGTTACTTTAATTGCCCCGGTGGAGGTGGATAAAGAAAAATGTATTTCTTGCGGTAAATGTGTAGAGGTATGCAGGTATAATGCGATAGCGCTGGTTAATAAGCAGGTGCTTATCTTCAAGGAGTTATGTCATGTCTGCGGCGGTTGCAAGATTATTTGTCCTCAGGAGGCGATTATTGAGAAGGAAAGAAAAATTGGAATCTTGAAAGAGGGCCTGAGCCAAAAGGTAAAGGTATCTTATGCCCTTTTAGAAACAGCCGAAGGGGGCATGTCTCCGCGCCTGGTAAAAAAAGTAAAAGAAAGAAGCGGGGCGGGGATCAATATCCTGGATTCCTCGCCGGGGACAAGCTGTCCGGTAGTAGAAACGGTTAAGGATGTAGATTTATGTATTTTGGTTACCGATCCTACTCCTTTTGGCATAAACGATTTAAAACTTTCTGTGGATATGGTTCGGGAGGTAGGGCAGGAACCGGTAATCGTGGTAAATCGGGCAGAATATAAGGACCGGGCCTTAAAGGAATATTGTTTAAAAGAGAAGCTGGAGATTATTGGAGAGATTCCCGACCAGCGCCGAATAGCCGAGAGCTATTCCCGGGGCGAGTTAGCCGTCGAAAAGTTCCCCGAAATAAAAAAATTGTTTGAAGTTCTGATTGATAAAATATTGGTTTTAGCCCGGGGGGACAAAAGGATACCCAAAAAGGCAAAAAACAAGGGTTTTTCTGGCAAAGATGTTCCCGAAGAGGCTAAAAAACATGGTGCTCCCAGGGCTAAAAAACCCCGAGAACTGGTGGTTATCAGCGGTAAAGGCGGGACGGGCAAAACTTCCCTGACGGCCTGTTTTGCCGCCTTGGCGGAATCACCCGTTATTTCTGACTGTGATGTGGATGCGGCAGATTTACATCTGGTTTTATCTCCCCGGATAAAAGAAAGAGGTTTTTTTAGCGGGGGGGTAGAGGCAGAAATAGTTCAAGATATCTGTGTGCAGTGCGGGGTATGCCAGCAAGCCTGCCGATTCTCTGCTATTAAGGAATATGAAGAAAAAGGCAAAAAGAGATATATGGTTGATAAACTGGCTTGTGAAGGATGCGGGGTATGCGAATTGGTATGTGAATATAAGGCGATAAAAACTAAACCGGCGGTAAATGGCGAATGGTTTATGTCTGATACCCGGCATGGGCCGATGAGCCACGCAAAATTAGGGGTAGCCGAAGAGAATTCCGGCAGATTAGTTACCCTGGTCCGCGATAAAGCCGCCCTGCTTGCCCAGGAGAGCGGCAGATTTAAGGCTATAATGGACGGTGCTCCCGGGACGGGCTGCCCGGTGATAGCCTCTCTTACGGGAGCCGATTACGCCCTGGTGGTTACTGAGCCCACTATATCGGGGGCGCATGATTTAGAAAGGGTACTAAAGGTAATTAATCATTTTGGGATTAAATCCGGCGTAGTAGTGAACAAGTACGATTTAAACGAAGATTGGACGGAGAAAATAAAACTATTGGCAGAAAAATATAATTCATTGTTTATCGGCAAGGTCCCTTATGGCAAGGAAATCACCGATGCCCAGATGCATAAATTATCGGTAGTAGAATATACGGATAATTCCCTGACGGACAGCATAAAGGAAATTTGGAAAAAAATAGAAAAAATTTTACATCCGTAATTATATTACTAATGAAAACTACATTTTAAATTTTGGAGGTGTTAGGATGCCATGGGTTGATATAAATGGTTGTATTGGCTGCGGGATTTGCGTTCGGGAATGTCCGTCAGATGCTATATCGATGGAAGACGAGAAAGCAAGGATAAATATGGATAAATGTATTCATTGCGGCATTTGCCACAGTATTTGTCCCCAGGAGGCGGTAAAGCACGACAGCGAGAGAATCCCCTCTGATATAAAGGCCAATGTGGAGATGAGCCAAAGATTCATGGATGCGTGTGCTGCGGCTCTTGGAGAAGAAAAAGAAAAAAAGAAATGTTTAGAAAGAATGAAGAAGCATTTTAACACAGAAAAGATTATTGCCGAAAAGACTATAGAAGAGCTTAAAAAATTAAGCTTTTAAAGCGGCAAACAAAAAATGTCCTCATTCGATTTTTGCCCTTTGTGTAAAGCCCATCTCCGTCGCAGGCAGATAGACGGCCGAAGGAGACTAATTTGCTCAAGCTGCGGCTGGATACATTATGAAAATCCTTTTCCTGTGGCCGTTTGTGTCGCCCGGAACAAAAAGGGAGAGATACTCATTACCAGAAGAAACCTTGCTCCCGGTAAAAATAAGTGGGCTTTACCCGGCGGTTTTATTGAATCGGGCGAGGACCCGGAAGAAACTTGTCTTAGGGAGTTAAGGGAAGAAACGGGCCTGGACGGAAAAATTGTCGGGCTTATCGGCGTTTATATTCAGCGGACCGGAAGATACGGAAACCTGCTGATAGTTGGCTATGCGGTGAAAGTATTCGGTGAGGAGATTTCCGTAAATCATGAGCTGAAAGAGGCAAAGTTTGTTAATCGCAGGCAATTACCCTTCATTCCTTTTTCGACTCACCGGATAATGATTAAGGAGGTATTTAAAAAACTATGATTGAATGGATAAAGGGACTGGCGCATCTAAAAGAGGTAGAAGAGAAAAACAATAATTTTCTGATTTTATTTTTTTATGCTTCTTTTTCTTCTCCAGCCGGGCGGGCTTTAAAAGAGCTTGAGGATTTTTCTAAAGAGTACAAAGAAACCCCTGTTTACGCCATTGACGTGGAAAAGGTGAAAGGGATACATAAACAGTTCGGCGTAGAGAGCGTCCCTACGGTTTTGACCTTTCAGAAGGGTGAAGTTACCAGAAAGATTCTCGGTGTCGAAAGCGCCCGTTTTTACGGGCGTATTATCTCCGGGGCTGCTCCTTCCGGGCTAAAAAAAAAGGGAGGCAAGGTTTCAAACCGGGTAGTTGTTTACAGCGGCCCGGGCTGTCCGGCTTGTGGAAGCGCCAAGGCTTATCTGCGGCAGCGGGGCATTATTTTCAGGGAAGTGGATATATCCCGCGATGAACAGGCTGCCGAGCGGTTAGTCCGTCGCAGCGGCCAGAGGGCGGTGCCTCAAATTGACATTAACGGCCATTTAGTTGTAGGCTTTGACCAGGCAAAGATAGACAGATTCTTATCGATTTAGAAAAAGGTTGATTATTTTAAAGCAGCGCATATTATATAAGGAGGGACAAAGATGAAATTAAAACCAATCAACGGACGCATTATCGTAAAGCCCTTTGAGGCCGAAGAGAAGACATCCGGCGGCATATATCTTCCCGATACTGCCAGAGAAAAACTTAAGGAAGCCCAGGTTATTGCTTCGGCCAAAGATGCCACTGACGAAGTTGCTGTTGGCGACCGTATAATTTACAAAGAATTTTCTGGCACCGAGGTAAAGTTTGCCGGGGAAGACTACATTTTACTTACCGAAGAGGACCTTCTGGCAAAGTACGATGAAGCCGATAAAATCCCGGAGTAGAAATTTATAGAAAAGGGGAAAAAAGAAAATGGAGAAATCTGTTTGGGAAAAAGGCATTGAATCCAGCCGCCAACAAAAGGATGAGTTTTTTAAAATGCATTTTCAATCGCCCCTGCCCCCTGAACAACGCCAGGAATTCAAAGGGCTTGACTACTATTCTCCCGATCGGAAATATCGTTTTGAGCTTGAGCTTCATGAACACAAAGTGAAAGAGAGATTAAAAATAAAAGATACCCAGGGCAATGAGCGGGATTTTTTCAGGTGGGGTGAATTCAGATTCAAGATTGGCGATAAAGATTGTAAGTTGCACGCTTACAAAAGTTTACCTGGAGAAGAGCGTTTATTTGTTCCTTTCCGGGATGCATCCAGCGGTAAAGAAACCTATGGAGCCGGCCGATATCTTGATTTTGAAGTCGGTAAAAGCCAGACCCCTGAAGGGAAATGGATAGTTGATTTTAACGAAGCTTACAATCCCTGGTGTGCCTATAACAAGAATTACGCTTGTCCTTTTACCCCTCCGGAGAACTGGCTTGAAGTAGAGATGCCTGCCGGAGAAAAGAATTACCCTTTTAAAAGTGAAGGGGCATAAATCTATCTGGTTTTTGGATTACAATGAAAAAAATAGTTATAAAAGGGATTATAGAGAACTCTCTATTAGATTGGGAAGGAAAGATTGTTTCTACCCTGTATGTTCCCCATTGCGATTTTCGCTGCCCTTACTGCCAGAATGCCGGGATGGTCCTTAATCCGGATCAATACGAAACTATCCCCTGGCAGACTATTAAGGATTTTCTTCTCAGGCAAAAGGGCTGGCTCGATGGGATATGTTTAACCGGCGGCGAGCCCTGTCTTTTTGATGATTTACCGGAATTCATCCGGAAAGTCCGCGATTTGGGCTTCATGGTCAAACTGGATACGAACGGCTCGTTTCCGGACATGCTTAAAAAAGTAATTGATGCCAACCTGCCGGACTATATTGCCATGGACATAAAAGCGCCTTTGGATTTTTCTCTTTATTCTAAATCGGCGGGATTTCAAAACGAAGAAATGTTAAAAGCGGTAAAAAAAAGTATCAAGCTGATAATGGAATCGAATATAGACTACGAATTCAGAACCACTGTGGTACCCACCTTGCATAGCGAAGAAGACATTAAAAGGATAGCTGCCTATATTCAGGGGGCCCCGAAATATGCTTTGCAGAATTTTGCTCCTGGGGGGGATTTATTAAATCCCAAGTTTAAAGAAATCAAACCTTACACTGAAGAAGAATTAGGCAGGATACAGGAAGCGGTTTCTTCTTACGTGGGCGAATGTATCGTCAGAGGCGTTTAGCCTTTATTAAAAAAGGAGCTGGATATGTGTCTTTCCAGGGTTTATTTAAGCAAAGGGGATGAAGAAGACCTTTTGTTGGAAGAGGTTTCCGGAATCAAGGATGAAAACGGAATTATTAAAGTGGATACGATTTTTGGCGAAGTCAAAAAGGTAAAAGGGCATTTTATCAAAGAGGTTAATTTTTTGGATAATCGTCTCATACTCGGCAAGAAGACCTGAATGAAGAATAATATCTCTGAGATTAAAAAATTGAAGGTTCTGTTATCCTATTGGATTCATCACAATAGAGAGCATATAGCTGATGAAGAAAAATGGTCTAAAGAATTTAAGCGGGCCGGGTTTACGGATTTATCCGCCGGATTAAAGAAAATAATCGAATTGTCGCAGAGAAAAAATAAGTGTATCGAAACTTTAATGAGCACACTGGAAAAAGGGCGGAAGGCAAGCGTAAAAAAAATATCCGTGAAAAATACGAAGGGGGGGCATATAAAAGTCGATTTCAAAAAGATAGGTATAATTCATACCCCTTATACCGATAATGCGCCCTATCAGCCGGTTGAGAAAGATACTGGAATTTTTTTTATTCTGCTTGATGATAGCTACCTGGACGGTTTGAAAAAGCTGGATCAATTCCGTTATATCTATGTAGTTTATTACATCCACCGTTTGAAGAGAGGGGTTTCGATGAGTGTTTATCCTCCGTGGGCAAATGGCAGAAAAGTGGGTTTGTTTGCTTCGCGGGCGCCTTTAAGGCCCAATCCGATAGGATTAAGTGTCGTCAAGATAAAAAAAATCGTTAAGAACAAAATATTCACCTCAGGATTGGACGTATTCGACGGCACCCCTCTTTTGGATATTAAACCCTATCTTAAGGATTTGGATTCAAAAGCCGATGCTAATTACGGCTGGGTTGACCGGTCGGCGGATAAAGGCCATCTTCTTTTACACATTAAGGGGATTCCTCATGGTTATTGAAAAAGAAATTATAAGGCCTGATTTTTCTTCTTGTTGTTTTGATATAGCCGCGGGCGCCGTTTAGGGGTTTAAATGTGAATCCAGTGGCCCTGAATTTAATTTTAACCGGAACTCTGGCAAGCCTTCTGGCCGGTTTGGCTACCGGTGTCGGGGCTTTACCGGTGTTCTTTGTCAGGAAAATTTCCGATAGATTTCTCGATACTTCGCTTGGTTTTTCCGCCGGGGTGATGCTGGCGGCGACATCGTTCAGTTTAATTATTCCGGCCATTGAAATTGGCGGTATTTGGAAGACGGTTGCCGGCATTATACTGGGCGCTTTATTTCTTATTTATGCCGAGAAACTCATCCCGCATATGCATCGTGTAACCGGCATAAAGGGGCCCTCGACGACTTTAAGCCGGCTGTGGCTTTTTATTCTGGCCATAACCATTCATAATTTCCCTGAAGGGATGGCGGTTGGCGTAGGTTTTGGCGGCGGCGATATTAAGGCCGGGATAGGTCTATCCATTGGTATTGCTTTACAGAACATACCCGAAGGGTTAGCCGTAGCTCTTCCTTTATTGAGGGAGAAAAACACCCGGGCCAAGGCTTTTTTGATTGCTTTACTAACCGGTTTAATTGAGCCGATCGGCGGCTTTTTAGGTATTTCCGTTGTTTCTATCGGAAATTTCCTTCTTCCTTATGCTTTGGCTTTTGCCGCCGGAGCGATGCTTTTTGTCATCAGTGAAGAAATAATTCCTGAGACCCATTCCCGGGGCAATGACCGCCAGGCGACCATCGGGATAATTATCGGATTTATCATAATGATGGTTCTTGATACTATTTTTGGCTGATAAAAAATCTGGGCAAACACTGTTCTTTTTGAAAGAGGTAAAAAAATGACTGAAATAATTGTTTCTACCGGAAGAGGCGGGACCGGCAAAACTACCTTTGTGGCTTTAGCCGCCCGGTATTTGGAATCGCCTTTTCTTCTTATTGATCTTGACCCTGACCAGAATCTTTCGGACATGCTGGGCATAGATTTACCCGAGAAGTCGGTAATAACTGTTTCTGACGCTTTATATAATGTTATTGAAAAGCGAAAGAAAACCCCCGAATTCAGCTCCATCCCTTTAAACCAGCAGATGGAATATCTTATAAACAGTGATTGTCTTTATGAGGGTAAAGGTTTTGATTTACTTACCTTAGGTACCAAACTCATTCCGGGCTGCTATTGCGTTCCGGACGATTTACTCAAACAAAATATTCCCAGGCTTGCCCAGAACTACAAAAATGTGGTTGTGGATTCACCGGCCGGGGTAGAACATTTAAACAGAAAAGTGACCCGGGACATAGACAGGCTTTTCATCTTTCTGGATCCCTCGCTTAAATCGATAAAGCACATAAAAAGGGTGGAGGATGTCACCAGGGGTGTCGGCATCCGCTATAAAAATCTCTATATAGTTGGCAATCACGAATTCGATCCGGAGGCAGAGGATTCCTTGCGCCGGATTAATCGGCATTATATAGGCAAGGTGGCATACGACAAAAAATTAAAGGAATATAATTTAATCGGCCGTTCACTTTTGGAACTTCCTGACGATTCGCCGGCCTGTCTTTCTGTCCGGAGGATTCTAAAAACCGCCGGAAAGATTAAGGAAAATGTCTCATCCGGTAAATTTTAAAAGGCATGTAGTTGTTTCTTGTGCGGTAATGCGTCCCGAACTGGAACGATTAAGGGAGGATGGTTTTTTAAACCCTGCCAAAGTTTTATATACGTCTCCGGGGCTTCACGAAAATCCTCGTGAGCTTGAAAAACAGCTTAAAAGGCAGCTTAAAAATGCCAAAAGGCATTCGGAGAATATTATTGTCATATATGGAAAGAGATGTTATATTGACATCAGCAACCTTTTTCGGGATATTGATAAATTATTGCAGGAAGAAGGAGGCAATATTAAAAGGATAAACGCCGCTAATTGCATTGATATGCTTGCCAGTGCGGCTGAAAGAGAGCAGATAAGCGCGGGTAAGAGGATATATTGGCTTTCACCCGGGTGGGTGGAATATTGGAGACAAATTTTTAAAGATTGGGATATCGGCAAAGCCAATGAAACCTTTCCTCAAAATGATAAGGCCCTTATATTGGATTCTTTGGGGATATATGAAAAATATTCAGCCGATTCTCCCGAAAAAATACTGGAATTCGCTGATTGGATGAAACTGGGTGTAGAATCTTATAAAATCTCATTGGATAGATTAAAAGCTTTATTAACGGATGCAGTTAATTGAGGAACGCGTTATGCCGATATATACGTATCTTTGCAAAGACTGCGGGCAAAAATTTGACTTGCTGGTAGGTATGACTTCCGAAAAGACAGAATTGAAATGCGAAAAGTGTAAAAGCAAAAACATAGAAAAAGCGTTAAGTTCATTCAGCGTAGGGGATTCTGCCGGTTCAAGCGGTTCAAGCTGTCCGACGGGAACGTGTCCTACCTGTCTCTAAGGGGGGGGTGATTAAAATGCCGATTATGGAAATCAGCCTGGTCCCTCTGGGTACCGCCAGCGCCTCGGTCGGTGAATACGTAGCCGAAGCCTTAAAATCGCTGAAAAAAAGGAAGGGGATAAACTATCGTCTGACTTCCATGGGGACGATAGTGGAAGCGCCGTCTCTCAAGCAGCTATTGGATATTGCCGGCATAATGCATAAGGCAGTTTTGGCTAAGGGGGCAAAAAGGGTTGTCACCAGTATTAAGATAGATGACCGCAAGGATAAAAGACTGACCTCGAGCGGTAAAATAAAATCGGTAGAAAGGAAATTGAAAAGCTAAAATGGCAGATTTCAAAGAGATTAGTGAAGCCAGAAAGTTGTTGGGCTTGGATGAAAGCGCCACTTTAAAAGAGATAAAAAAGGCTTATCGTAAACTATCGCTTAAATACCACCCCGATAAGTGTCAAGAGGAAGATAAAAAAGAGTCTCAGGAGATGTTTAAAAGAATAAGTCATGCTAACGATATCCTGATGAGTTATTGCGCCGGTTATAATTATTCTTTTAAGGAAGAAGATGTCAAGAAAAACACCATGGGAGAAGAAATTTATAAACACATGAAGAGATTTTATGATGACTGGTAAAAAAGGCCCACGTTTATATTCCCGCTGAACTTGAGTTTTCTTTTTAAATCCCCTTTTTCTTCCGGGGATTTTTTTATTGAAATTTACAGGTTCTTTTGCTATTGTTAAGGTAAGACTTTAAAATTAGGAGTAAAGGGTGAAGACTCAAAGGTCAAAGGTAGCCATAATTGGCGCTGGCAATGTTGGCTCTTCGTTTGCTTTTAGTTTAATGCTCAGCGGTTTAGCCAGAGAGATTGTTATTATTGACCGGGATGAAGCCCGCGCCCGGGGGGAATGTATGGATTTAAATCACGGTGCCAGTTTTGTTCCCCCGGTAAACATTTATCCTTCCGGTTATGAAGGCTGCCGGGATGCTGATATTGTAGTTATCACTGCCGGAGCCAAACAAAAGCCCGGGCAAACTAGAATTGCCTTAGTTCAGACAAACACTGAGATTTTCAAGGATATCATCCCCGGGGTAGTTAAATATGCCAAAGATTCCATATTACTGGTTGTTTCCAATCCCATGGATATACTTACCTATTTAACTTTAAAGATTTCCGGCCTTCCTTCCGGGAGAGTCATTGGTTCGGGTACGGTGTTAGACACCTCTAGGTTAAGATATTTAATAAGCGAGCATTGTCACGTTGACGCCCGCAACATTCACGCCTATATTATAGGCGAACATGGTGATACGGAGGTTCCTGTTTGGAGTCATGCTAATATCGGGGGAGTGGTATTGGCTAAATACTGCCCTGTTTGCAATGCTAATTGCGATTATAAAAAAGAGCTGGATGGAATTTTTGAAGAGGTAAAGAACTCAGCCTACAAGATTATTGAGACAAAGGGAGCCACTTACTATGCTATTGCTTTAGCTTTAGTAAAGATTGTTGGGGCAATCTTAAGGGATGAAAATTCGGTTCTACCCATTTCTACTTTAATAGATGGTTATTACGGGGTAGAGGATATTTGTTTAAGTCTTCCTTCCATGGTAAACCGCAGTGGTGTAGAGAGAATTTTAAAGCTTGAGCTTTCCGCGGATGAAGAAAAGAAGTTTCGGCGTTCCGCCGAGACCTTAAAAGGGATAATAAAGCAGATAAAGCTTTAAGGAGGTACTCTCATATGGCAGTGGAAAAAGTTGGCGAAAAATATAGGTGCAATGTATGCGGCAATGAAGTTACCGTGACTAATGTCGGCGGTGGTGAGCTTGTCTGCTGCGGCCAGCCGATGGAAAAGATAGAGGGATAAGTTATAGATGAAACGTTTATTCAACTGGCAGGTTATCCTGGGTTTGCTTCTCGTCGCTCTTTCCGCCCTGGTTTATTTGATCCACTATTTTATTTTCCGGGACGCCCATCATATTTTTATCTATCTCATTGGTGACATTGCCTTTGTTTTCTTTGAGGTTTTATTAGTCACCTTAGTTTTACACCAGCTTCTTCATTTTCGCGAGAAAAAGGCGCTTTTAAACAAATTAAACATGGTAATCGGCGCTTTTTTCAGCGAGGTAGGCGAGGGATTACTCAAGGCCTTTTCTATTTTTGACAAAGAGGCTTTCAAGATTACCCGCAAGCTCGTTATAACCGACGGCTGGTCTGAGCGGGAATTTTTAAAAATCAGAAAAAGCGTTAAAAGCCATCCCTATGAAATTGACTCAAAGAGAGGCGATTTGGAGCAAATCAGAGATTTCTTAAAAGAAAAAAGGCAGTTCCTCCTTAATCTTTTGGAAAACCCCAATCTTTTAGAACACGAATCATTTACCAATCTTCTTTGGGCGGTATTTCATTTAACTGAGGAGCTTATTCACCGAAGAAAGCTCATTGACTTACCGGAGGCTGATTACGAGCATCTCTCCGGAGACATAAAAAGGGTTTATCATCTTTTAATTGCCGAGTGGCTCAATTACATGAAGCATTTAAAATCGAATTATCCTTATCTTTTTTCCCTGGCGATGAGGACCAATCCTTTTGATAAAAATGCTTCGGTAGAACTCTCCTAGTTTCCCTCCGTCTTACTTTAGTCTCATCTAAATAACCTTGCACTTTTCCCTCAACCGATATAAAATGTATAGATAAGAAAGCAGCTTTTCTATTTGCCATGAAAAAAAACTCAAGAGAATACCATATTGGCAAAGAAGACATAGACAGTTTAATCAGGGAGCTTGCCTGCCGCTGCGGTGCGCTTGATACTGAGGAGTTTTTATGTGAGATTATCACCACCGCCGTTAAACTGGGCATGGAATCAAGCGACCGGGGCGATTTGAAGCTGGTAAATAATGCCCTGAAGGAACTGCGCTATTCCTTTAAAATATTTTCTCCTTATCGTGATGTAAAAAAGGTAATAATTTTCGGCTCGGCCAGGGCTAATAGTACTTCAGCCGAGTACAAAATGGCTGAAGAATTCACCCGCAAGCTCACCTCCCGGGGTTACATGATTGTCACTGGTGGTGGTTCCGGGGTAATGGAGGCTGGCAACAAAGGGGCAAAGAAGGGCAAAGAGTTTGCCCTGAACATTCGCCTTCCTTTTGAACAAAGGCCCAATCCTTATATAGACGAAAAAGACAAGATAATTAACTTCAAATATTTTTTTACCAGGAAGCTCATTTTTATTAAAGAAACCGACGCTACCGCTCTTTTCCCCGGGGGATTTGGCACTCATGACGAAGGATTCGAAATGCTCACCTTGATTCAAACCGGCAAATCCAGGCCCCGGCCGATAGTTTTGATGGAGCCCAAAGGCTCCGCTTACTGGGCGGCCTGGGAATGGTTTTTAAATAAGCATCTTCTTAAAAATGGTTTTATTAAAAAGGAAGATTTCAATCTTTTTCATCTGGCAAGGACTGTTGATGAAGCCGTTAAATATATAGAGGATTTCTACCGGGTATACCACTCGATAAGATATGTTTCCGGCCTGACCGTCTTAAGGCTGAATAGGCAGATTTCCCCAAGAACCCTGAAATTTATAAATAAAAAATTTAAAGATATTTTAACCGGAGGCGAGATTAAGATTTCTCCGCCCGCCGCTCAGGAAATGCAAAACGGGGAATATTTGAATCTTCCCCGGCTGGCCATGAGTTTCAATATGCGTGATTACGGCCGTCTCTGTGAGCTGATTCGGGTAATTAACCGCGATTAAAGGCCGGGTTTAATTTTGGGATCTTTATAAATTATGAAAAAAGGAATCGTCTTAAAACCTATCGGTATAATTCATACGCCTTATGAAAATCCCAAAGGGATGCCTATTCAAGGAACCTTCGATAAAAATATTACCGGCCGCATTGAACTTTTCCCGGGATATAAACAAGGCTTAAAGGATATTGAAGGATTTTCCCATCTTATTTTGATTTATCATTTTAACCGTACCAGGGATGAAAGACTCATCAGCCGGCCTTTTCTTGAACACACTCCACACGGCATATTTGCCATCAGGAGTCCTCATCGTCCCAATCAGATCGGATTTTCCATTGTCAAACTTGAAAAGGTTCTGGATAATGTTATTACCTTTTCGGAGGTTGATATATTGGACGGCACTTTTTTAATCGATATCAAACCCTATGTTTCCCATTTTGATTCCAGAGAGGATGTAAAAAACGGCTGGCTTGACAGGCATTTCGAAGATACCCATATACCCAGAGGAACGAGATTAAAGTAAAGAAACTTTTTTCCCCTTATGAATAAAGAAAATTCGTTGACGACCAGGCGCATTCCTGCCCTCCTCGCTTATTTTGCCGTCCCTTCCATATTAAGTCTCGTTTTGCACGCCTTTTATCATATTGTCGACCGGATATTTATCGGCCGCGGCGTCGGTTCGTTAGGTCTGGCCGGTGTTACCCTTTGTTTTCCCGTCATTTTACTCTTTTTTGGCGTCTGTATGTTATTTTCAAGCGGGGCCTCTTCCCTGATATCCATTTATCTGGGCAAAGACCGGAAAGATAGGGCCGAAAAGGTTCTGGGAAGCACCATTACCGTTATTACCGTTCTCGGATTTATCGTCGCTTTATGCGGCCAACTTTACTATAAGCGTATTCTGGGCATATTTAACATCCCTCCGGAAACCCTGCCATACGCCGCGGGCTATTTAAGAATCATCCTTTCAGGCGCTCCTCTTTTTTTCTATGGATTTACTTTAACCTTTGTCATTCGCGCCGAGGGCAATCCCATATACGCGACTATAATCCTTATTACCGGAACCTTAATTAATTTAATCCTTGACCCGGTTTTTATTTTCATCTTTTCTCTGGGGGTAAAAGGGGCGGCCTTGGCCACCATCATTTCCGAGGGGACCGTTGCCCTTCTGGGGCTTCTTTATATGACCAGAAAACAGGGCCTTGTCCATATTCGAAGAAGCAATTTAAGATTAAGCTTTCCCGTTCTTAAAAAGGTTGTCTTTCTCGGTATTTCCACCGCTCTTATGAGTATGGCCTCCAGCATTCAGTGTTTCTTTTTGAATGACCGCCTGGTTTTTTATGGCGGCAGCTTAGCCGTTGCCGTTATGGGCATAATTTTTCCCATATCTTCTATATTGCGCCTTTTTACTTTCGGCATGGCCGCCGGGATGCAGCCGATTATCGGCTATAATTATGGTGCCGGCCGGAGCAGACGGGTAAGAGACACTTTTTACTACGCCTGCAAAGTTAGCTTTTTAATTATATCTTTGTTTGTTGTCTTGATATTGCTTTTTGCCGATAAGATTGTTGCCCTTTTTGCCAAAGATAATCCCCAGCTTGTTTTACTTGGCGCTCGGGCTATCCGTATCTTTCTTTCGATGATGCCTTTTGGCATCATTAACGTTTTAGGGGCCCGTTATTTTCAGGCCATCGGCAAAGGGGGCAAAGCGATTATTATCGGTCTTTCCGGCCAACTCTTGATTTTTATCCCCGTGCTTATCCTTCTTTCGTCTATCTACGAATTAAACGGGGTTTGGTTCAGCAACCCGGCCACAAATCTTCTTGCCCTGGTCGTTACCTCTTTATTCCTGATTAAAGAAATGAGGCGTCTTTCTTCCAAAGCATAGATTAAAGAAGATAATACCGATTTTACTTGTCTGGCCGGCCGCCTTTTACCCTTGTGAATTTTACTGATTTTTGTATAATCCTTTTTTCTCTGCGCTAATCTTCATGTCGGCCCTCGATACGATACCGAATTTTTAAAACGCCAGGTAAAGTTTTACCCGTTTATAAAAACCTCCGATTACCTTAAAAAAGGGGATTATTTAAATGTGGCCGTTATTGTTTTATCCAATTATTCCATAGACAGCAAAAAGGTTTTATCTCTGGCCCTTTCTTTAGAGGGAAAGGTTGACGACAAACCCATCCCTCAATTTTTGTTTCAGGCCTTTCAGGAATGCCTGAAATCAGGCCCCTCGCTTCGTCTTAAAGAAGGTGATAAGATAATGGTTAGTAAGGCCTGGATAGACCAAAAGGCTAAATGGTCGGATACTCTCATTGCCGAAGTCAGCGCTTATCGACAAATAAAGGGACATCTCAATAACGGCCTGAAAGCCGCCGATGAATTCTTTTTTACCACCTTAATCCGATGCCGGCAGCAATAGACACCTTTCCTCCCTCTATTAATTCCTCAAGGAAGGCCTCGCCGGAGTCTCCCATGATTTTTCGGGATAGTTTAATACTTATATCCAGATTTTCGTCCTTTTTATTTTTCAATTTAAATTCCAGCTTATGTTTATCATCCAGCCTACAATCGGCTCCAAAGACGAGCCCCCGGTATCTTCCTGATTCAAAGGGCATCTCAAAGATTAATCCCAGATTTTTATTTACCTTCCATTCTCCCAGGAGGGTAATTTCATTTTTGTAAGGGGCCATTCCTATCCCCACTTTATATTTAAGTCCCTTTTTTGCCGCCTTTCCCAGGCTTACTTCGAAATCGAACTGCGAATTTATCTTTTTATTCAGGCAATAGATAATCCGGTGTTTTCCGGCGATATCCCACCGGCCCTTAAAGGTCAGGGTCCGGGTCAACTTTCTTTTTCTTACAAGGCGGGTTTTTTCGTAGGTGTATACAATTTCATTTTTTTTATTTACTTCCCAGCTTCCTTTAAGGGTAAGGATATCGGTTTTCCCTTTTTCCCTTTTTGCCCTAAAGCTCAAGCGGTTATATTTATCCGCCTGCCATCTTCCTTCCAGTTTCAGGATATAGATGCGGTAGTTTCCTTCCGAATCTTTGCTGGCCGCAGAAAAGATTAATCTGTTTGCTTTGGCATCCAGGAGCTGTGTTTGTATGACCAGTTTATTCCCGGCGATTTGGTTACCCCATTTATTCAACGTTAATATAAGGTTATGATTTTTATCCAGTGACCATCTGCCTTTAAGCTTGATGTTTTGGGGGATGGAGGAAAGGGGGGATTTCTTGACATGGAAGCTGATGCGGTTTTTTTTATCGATTTTGAATTTCCCGTCCAGGACATATCTAAAATATGGAAATTTTGATTCTTTCGTTTCTTTTTTATATATCAGGCGGTTATGGGGGTCTATCTCCAGCTTTATTTTTTCTTTACTATCCATTTTATTTATTATATCACACTCTCCCTGCCGGCCAAAACTAAATCCCCGCCTAAATAATCTTGCGGTTTTTCTCTTTCCGCTGTACAATATATTTCTGTAAAAAGGCACACACTATGCTTCCCAATATTTTTTACACCGGGTTTCTGTATTAGCCGTTCCGTATTCGGCTTTAAGCTTTCCGGCTTTTAAATTTTAGGCTGGTGACGTTTCAAAAAAAGGCGGGTATATGTTTAAGCTGGTAATAAGCATACTAATATGTCAGTTTGCTGGAATTATCGGGGGATTATTTACGCGATATTCTATTCCGGTATGGTATGAAAGTCTTAAGAAACCCTTTTTTATTCCGCCTAACTGGTTATTTGGGCCCGTCTGGGCAGTTTTATATACTATGATGGGCATTGCCGTATACACTATCTGGCGCAAAGGATTACGGACGGACGGTATCAAATCGGCTCTCGAAATTTTTATTTTCCAATTAATTTTAAACAGTTTATGGCCGGTAGTTTTTTTCGGAGGCAGATCGATTGCCGGCGGCATGATTATTATTGTGTTTTTATGGCTGGCTATAGTCTGGACTATGCGCGTCTTTTTTAATCTTTCGAAAACGGCGTTTTTACTGCTTGTGCCGTATATTTTATGGGTAAGTTTCGCGCTTGTGCTTAATTTATCATTTGTCATATTAAACTAACAGGGTATGCAATGAGACCTATATTTATATTGATTATTGTTATGTTTATCGCCGGGTGCTCTCACATTATTTACGAACAAGAGAAAGACGCGACAGGCCTTTCGGATTCCGGGAGTAAAACAGAGTTCCAGTTACGCGGACCCAAAGCGGTAATAAAACACAGTTTTTAAGTCACGTTGTTATGAAGCAGAAAAAAATTGGCAGTCAATTATGGCAAGGGCGGTATTAGTTAACGACAAGATGCAGAAGAATTACCGGTATATATGCACTGAGCCGGGCCGGCAAGAATTTCCATTCCGAGTTTAAGCCGGAGCTTACCCCCAAAGAGATGCTCAAGTTAGGTATTTTTGGCGGTAAATACATGACTGATTGCCGGGGGGAATTTCCGAAATCCTGGTATAAGAAGGCCAAGTTATGTAGAGAGCGTCACGACCCGGAGCTAAATTATTTTAGCATAAACGCCAGCCGGCCGATTTCTTTTTGGAGAAAGAAGGGTTGGATAGATCCCGATGACCCTCGAGGCTGGTTTCAATGGTACTGCCGTTATTGCCTGGACCGGCGTCTGGCCGGGTGAGGATAAGCGTCAAATTAAGAGGTGGCAGGCGATCAGAGTCACATTGCTCAGGTTAAGAAGAACTGCAAAAAAGGCGACCTTACCTGTCGCGTTAAGCAGCGTCAGGCCATTCTCCACTGGGCTTATGACAGCCGAAAGCTATAGTATTTTAAAGGAGGCGATATTTTATGAGCAAAAAAGACCGCAGGATAATTTTAATTGCGCAATGTTTAGTTAATCCCTATTGCCGGGTACACATTTTAGGGCAGAATTTCCCGTTATCCCAGGAGCTAACCAATTATCTTATGGAAAAAAAAGTGGGAATAATACAATATCCTTGTCCGGAGACCACGGCCATGGGCTTAAAGCGCAATCCTCAAGGAAGGCAGCAATACGACAACATTTTTTTCCGCAATCACTGTAAAGAGCTTCTTCGCACCCCCATGCTTATGGTGAGGGAATTTGTAAAAAACAAATATCGCCTCACTTGTTTTATTGGCTTAGAGAACAGTCCTACCTGCGGCATACACTGGGGCAAGCACAAGGTAAACAGATACCAGACTGAATCCCCAAATCCTGTTGATAAGCCGGATTCTGACGAGCCTGTTTTAAAGGGGATAATGGCTGAGATTTTAGAAGAAGAATTTTCCCGGGAAGGCGTCGAGGTTCCTTTTTTAGAATTTCCCACTCAATCCGAGCCATCTTCTGAAAAGAGAAAGAAATTCTGGGAAGATTTAGCCAGGGCAGTTACGCCTGATTTTTTCCTCAAGGAGACTTCCTAGAGTATTTATCCCGCTTATTTACAGCCGGCCGGTCCCGGCGGCTACGCCTGTGGTCCTTTTACCGAGAGAGATAAAACCTGCCAGTGGTATGGTGTTTAATAGCTGCGGCCGCACGGCTATAAGGGCGGAGAATCTTTGCCATCCTAAGAAGATAAAATAAATATAGTATTAGTCGATTTCATTTTATGATATTCTATTGTCCGGGGGAAATTCATATGAAGGTTATAAATTTAATCGCGGTTATTTTTCTCATCGTAGGCGGTCTAAACTGGGGGTTGGTAGGTCTTTTTAATTTTGACCTTGTTGCTGCGATTTTCGGGGCAATGTCTATAATCTCAAGGGTTATTTATACTCTGGTTGGTCTATCGGCGATTTGCGTTGTCATTAACGCAAAAAAACTTCTGCAATAGGAAAAACTAATCCGCCTATTTTATAAAAACAAACAGAGCCTCAAGATAATCCTTGAGGCTCTCGTTTTATATGGTAAAATAAGGTGATTATGTTTACCTCCAGAGGTTTCTTCCTCTTTTTTGCGGTCATATTAAGTTTTACATTTTTAAATCTATTTGTTTATGGAAATGACACAATGAAAAAAGCGACATTTGCCGGCGGTTGTTTCTGGTGCATGGAGCCTCCTTTTGAAAAGCTTAAAGGGGTGATAGATGTTACTGCCGGTTATACCGGAGGCCACAAAGAGGCTCCTTCTTACAAAGAGGTTTCTAGCGGACAAACCGGCCATTTAGAGGCTATTCAGATAACATATGACCCATATAAGATAGGATATGATGAGCTTTTGGATATTTTCTGGCAGAATATTGATCCCGCTGATGCCTCCGGTCAATTTACAGACAGGGGCCCGCAGTACCGAACAGCTATTTTCTATCACGATACCGAGCAGAAGCGATTGGCGGAGGAATCGAGAAAAGAACTAAAAGAATCCTCAAGATTTAAAAAACCCATAGCCACCTCTATATTAAAGGCTTCTACCTTTTACAAAGCAGAGGATTATCACCAGGATTATTACAAGAAAAATCCTAAAGAATACCGTCTCTATAGAGACGGCTCCGGCCGTTCACTATATTTTAAAAAAAGAGGGAAGGCTGTTTCAAAACTCACCCCGCTTCAATACAAAGTAACTCAGAGAGGCGGCACTGAACCGCCTTTTCAAAATGAATATTGGGATAACAAAAGAGAAGGTATTTATGTTGACATAGTTTCAGGCGAGGTCCTTTTTAGTTCACTTGAAAAATTTGAATCCGGCACCGGCTGGCCAAGTTTCACCAAACCTCTTGAGTCTGGTAATATAGTAGAAAAAGGAGACAACCGTTTATTGATGAAGCGGACAGAAGTAAAAAGCAAGCAAGCGGACTCTCATTTAGGCCACATATTTAATGATGGCCCGTCTCCTGGCGGGAGGCGTTATTGCATAAATTCCAGTGCCTTACGCTTTATACCCGGGGAAGATTTAGAGAAAGAGGGCTACGGTTCATACAAAAAACTTTTCAGAAAGCAAAAAATCAAAATATGAAAGATTCAAAAATTTCACTTTGCAGCAAGATAAAAGCCCTGCTTGAGAGGCAAAAGCTCGGCGTCCTTGCCACTCAAGGCGGCCTTTATCCTCACACCTCCCTGGTAGCTTTTACTTTTACCAAAGACCTTAGGTTTATCATTTTTTCCACGATGAGTCATACCCGAAAATACCGAAATATTTTAAAGAACCCTCATGTTTCCGTCTTAATTGATAGCCGAAGAAACTACATTAGAGATTTAAAAGAAGCCGTTGCCTTAACTGTTACCGGAGGGGCAGTTCTTACGGATGATAAGAAAAAGGTAAGATACAGGCGTTTATATTTAAAGAGATTTCCGCATTTAAAGCGGTTTATTGATAAGCCGGACACTGCTATAATTATCATAGAGGTTACCGGCTATATTTTCGTCCAGCGATTTCAAGAGGTTCTGGAGCTTAGGATGAAATGAAAATCGGCTATCCTTGTTTAAACCGGACTTTAGGCTGCCAGGGAAACAAGACTTTCCGTTTAAAATCCTATTCCGAATCCCGACTTATTGAGGCAGTTAACAACAATTTATCCTGTCTTTTAAAAATTCTCCGGTTTAACTTAGAGAACCGGATACTTTTTTTTAGGATAACCTCAGATCTTATTCCTTTTGCCTCTCACCCGATATGCAAATTCAAATGGCAGCTTCATTTCAAAGACAGGTTTAAAGAAATAGGCAGATTTATAAAAAAGCACCGTTTAAGGATATCCATGCATCCGGACCAATTCACTCTTATAAATTCAATTAATGAAGAAATTTTCAATCGAAGCCGCCGCGAGTTGCTTTATCACGCCCGGGTACTTGATTTAATGGGCCTGGGTCCCGATGCCAAGATACAGATACATATAGGCGGGGTTTATGGGGACAAGCCATCAAGCATAAAGCGATTTATATCTCGTTTTAATCTGCTTGATATGGCCGTCAGGCGAAGGCTTGTGATTGAAAATGATGATTTAAGCTACACGCTAAAGGATTGTCTCCTCATAAGCAGAAAAACGAACACACCTGTTCTTTTCGACATATTTCACCATTCTTTAAACAGCTCAGGTGAGTCGGTTACCTCTGGCATCAAGCAGGCTCAGAAAACCTGGCGGAAGAAAGACGGCATTTTAATGGTTGATTACAGCAACCAGAGGCCCCTGGCAAAACCGGGCAGTCACGCAGAATCTCTAGACACAAGAAAGTTTAAAAAATTTCTAAAGGAGACAAAAGCCTATAATTTTGATATTATGCTTGAGATAAAGGATAAAGAAAAAAGCGCCTTAAAGGCCTTAGCTGTTCTTCCCAAGGGGCGGTTTTTATAAAATACTGCCTGTTGGCTTTTAGCGATACGGAAAAACCCTTGTCTGCAGGCATGAAAATTGCAAATTTGATAAAATACTTTCGTAAATAGGGAAAGGAGGTAAAATGAAAAAATTAATAACCTTTCTATTTTTGTTATTATTCTTAACCGGCTGTGAATACAAAGTCCCGCTTACTCCCGATGCCGAAATACCGATAAAAGACGAATTATTAGGCCTTTGGGAATTTGTGCCCACCGAAGAAAATCCCGAAGAATTGACAATGCTGGTATTAAAGCAGAATCCCACCGAATATGTCGTTAGATACGGTAAGGAAAAAGACGGTATATACCTGCGGGCATATCATGTAAGGTTAGACGATTTATCTTTGTTAATTCAGATAGAGTGTATTGGCCTGCAGAACGAGCCGGTAGATATTAAAGACACCTCTATTTATCATCTTCTTAGGTACAAATTAAAAGGGCGGAATCTCGAGCTAAAGATTCTCAATTCGGATATTATTGATACAAATTGCAAAACTAGCCTCCGGTTAAAGGAAAAAATATTAGCCAACAAGGAAAACAGCCAGCTTTTCGTTAACCCGGCTATTTTTAGAAAAGCAGGCAAGTAGTATACCTGTCATTCATATAAAAATGGCAGGGTCGACTTTCTACGGCATAACTTTTGGTTTCTTTATTTGAGGAAGCAATTTCATAGCGGATATTGAATATGAAAATTATTATAGTTTCGATTTGCATATTTATACTGGCAGTGTTTATGTCCATGGTGGGCAGGGGAGGGGGCAATTTTTATGTTCCTGTTATGGTTGCTGCGGGACTGGCGATGCACGAAGCAGCGACTGTTGCTCAATTTATTTTATTCTGCACAGCTATTTCGGCATTGTTGATATTTCATAGAAATAAAACAGTAGATTGGAAACTGGCATTGGTTATTGATCCTCCGACTGACATAATGGCATTTATTGGCGGTTACTATGCGAATTTATTTAGCGGTGTTATTTTAAAATTCATTTTTGCCTTTCTGCTTGTTATGGCCGGTTTTTTTATGTTATATCCCGTTAAGGAAAAAAGATTAGAAAGTCGAAAGCGTTTTGGTTTTTGGCGCCGCAAATTTGGCGATAACAGTTATGTTGTTAATCTTTGGGTTGCAATTCCCGTTACGGCCTTGACCGGATTAGTTGCCGGAATGGTTGGCATATCCGGTGGAAGCTTTAAGATTCCCTTGATGGTGCTTGCCTGCGGTGTTCCTATGAGGATTGCTGTGGGGACTTCTTCTGCGATGGTTGCAGTTACGGCCTTGATGGGATTTTTAGGGCATACGGCCGGAGGAGATTTTAATCCTTATTGGCTGATTCCTTTAGTGATTGTAGCTATTTTTGGAGGTTTAATTGGTGGAAAGGTTTCATTAAAGACCAAGCCTGAAAATCTTAAAAGAATTTTTGCTTATACTACTTTAGCCGCTGCTGTTTTTATGGCAATAAACGCTTTTTTGTCAAAATAATGCATATCCCGGGCACAGGAACTGGGGCATTTTCAGCCCTTTCCGCCTACGCTGAATCTTTCCGGACAGGCGGGTTTGCGTTATTTGCACTGTACGAATCCCGCCCTTTGGGGGCAACATCCGGTTTATAAAAAAAACTTGACAAGAAACGGTCAATATGTTAGGTTAACCTAACATATAACCGAGCATGCCCCGCAATATGAAAAAAAAGAAAGCGAAAAAATTAAGTTCCAATTTAGAAGATTATCTTGAGGCTATTTTGATGTTAAAAGAAAAAGAGGGGATGGTCAGGGTATCCGATATTAGTAAATTTCTTGCGGTCAAAAAATCCAGTGTTACCCAGGCTTTAGGCACCCTTGCCGGCAAAAAACTGTTAATCCATGAGCCTTACGGTAAGATTATTTTTACAAGAAAAGGGCTTCAGGTAGCCAGGGATGTTCAAAAAAAGCATAAATTTTTAACAAAGTTTTTTTCGACAATACTCGGTGTTAGCCCGGGAATTGCTGCTGAAGATGCCTGTAAGATTGAGCATTGCATTAGCTCCGAGGGATTCAGTAGATTAACTAAATTTCTCGAGTTTGTTAAAGATCCTGATAAAGGAAAGAAGCCTGAATGGCTTGAGGAATTCCATTGTTACTGCCGATCCGGTAAAAGGCGTCCCGATGGCTCCGGGCTAAAGGCAAAGAGAATTATCCGGAAGGGTTGATATTTTTTTTGCGTCATAAGTTAGGTAATCCTAACAAAAATATAATAGCCTCCGAACCCGGCTTTTTGATAAAAGACAGCGGTAATTTTATTAACAATTTAAGATAAGGAGATTTTAAGATGTTTAAAGTAGATCAAGAAAAATGTATAGGATGCGGAGTTTGTGTTAATGCCTGCCCTCTCGGCGCAATATCGATGAAAGACGATAAAGCCGTAATCGATGCCAATAAATGCGTAGATTGCGGAAAATGTTCTCTAGTTTGTCCTCAGGGAGCAATCCGTTTCGGCGCAAAATCACAGCAGGGTTTTTCACCTGAGCAAGGCCAGGTTATCGGTTCTGGCTTCGGGAGTAATCAAGGCCGCGGTATGGGCCGCGGTATGGGTAGAGGCCTCGGGCGGGGCCCGCGTGATGGAAGAGGCGGTGGCAGAGGCGGCGGAGGCAGAAGACGGTAAACCTTAATGTAATTATCAGTTTAGCTATAGGAGGCCAAAGATGTTTAGAACAATAGTTAAGAATTTCGGTCCTGAGTG
>Ga0180433_10001448_pt1 | contig 39557 bp, 26 predicted proteins | sample SS_ome_8_FD_132980 | JGI IMG/M metagenome (GOLD analysis project Ga0180433, IMG submission 132980) | Hypersaline lake sediment archaeal communities from the Salton Sea, California, USA - SS_1_D_1 metaG | ecosystem: Environmental > Aquatic > Non-marine Saline and Alkaline > Hypersaline >... | reverse complement strand
TGGGGCTGCGGGCGTGGCCGAAGTTCACGGGACAACTGCTGTGCGGATTGGTGCTGGGAATTCATCTGTACAATAACCCTGTAGCCGCCGAGTACGCGAACAAGGTGGACCTGATTGTGCTTAAAGAGTTCTACTTGCCCTTGGGAGCCTTTTACATCCTCTTTGTCATGCTTGTCCTCTGTGGTACCTCTAACGCAGTGAACCTGACGGACGGTTTGGACGGGCTCGCGATCGGGGCGGTGGTCATGGCCGCGGTGGCTTACGGCGGGATGGCGTATGCGGCAAGTAACGTAAAGTTCAGCGATTACCTCCATATTCCTTTCGTATCCGGTGGCGAGGAACTGACGGTATTCTGTGCCGCGATAATAGGTGCGGGGCTCGGGTTCCTCTGGTTCAACTGTCCGCCGGCGGAGATCTTTATGGGGGATACCGGTTCGCTTGCGCTGGGCGGCGCGCTCGGCACCGTGGCGATCCTGGTGAAGAAAGAGCTGCTGCTCTTGGTTGTGGGCGGTCTTTTTGTCATGGAAGCGTTATCGGTGATCCTTCAGGTGGGTTGGTACAAACTGCGCGGGAAACGCATATTCTTGATGGCACCGCTGCACCACCATTTTGAGCTGAAAGGGTGGTCGGAAACCAAGGTGGTGGTCCGGTTCTGGATTATCGCTGCTATGTGGGCGCTGTTGAGTCTCGGCACGCTTAAAGTGTGGTAAAGAGTGAAATCGCTCCGTAAGGAAGAGGCGGCGCACGGAGTTATAGTACTGTGGATGTCACGGGAAAACAGGTGGTAGTGGTGGGCGCGGCGAGAACCGGCGTCGAGGTAGCACGACTGCTTACGTCTGCCGGAGCAAACGTGGTCTTGTCGGACGCCGCTGTTCCCGCTGAGATCTCATCCGTCAAGCAGCGGCTCTCGGGATTGAATATTGAGTACGAACTTGGCGGCCACAAGAGGGAGAGTTTCACGCGGACGGACCTTGTGATCCTGAGCCCCGGCGTACCGGGGGATATCGAGCCGGTACGTGCGGCGGAGGACGCCGGTGTGCCGATACTGAGCGAACTCGAGTTCGCGTCACGGTTTTGCACGAGCCGAATTCTCGCGGTAACCGGGACGAACGGCAAGACGACGACCACGACGCTGTTGCATCGGATGGTGAAAGAAGCGGGGATAACGGCGCTGCTCGCGGGCAATAACGAGTTTCCTTTCTCCAGCGCGGTTATGGTGACACCGTCACCAGAGCTCATTGTGCTTGAGGTCAGCAGTTTCCAGCTTGAACGCGTAGAGAACTTCTGTCCGGAGGTCGCCATCCTGCTGAACGTCACGCCCGATCACCTCGAACGGTATGCTGACGTGGACGATTACAGACGAACGAAGATGCGGCTGTTCGCTCGACAGGATCGTGAGGGGACCGCCATTCTTAATGGCGATGACCCTCAGATGTGTGCGGACGCCGGCTCGATACGCGCTGAGACGATGTTTTTCAGCATTGAGCGGGAGGTCGAAAACGGGGTCTTCGTGAGCGATAGCGAGATCGTAGAGCGGTCGGCGGCAGGTCGCAGACGGCTGGCGCGGGTAGACGATGTGGCGCTCGCCGGCAGGCATAATCTTGCCAACACGCTGGCGGCGCTGTGCGCATGTATCGCTCTCGACATACCGGAAGACGCACAGCTCAGAACGATGAGGGCGTTCCACGGGCTCGAGCATCGGATGGAGTTCGTCGCCACAAAACGGGGTGTATCGTTCGTCAACGATTCCAAAGCCACGAACCTGGAGGCGGTCGAGATGGCGCTTCTTAGTATCGATACACCGGTGGTCCTGATCGCGGGCGGCCGCGGCAAAGGAAGTGACTATAGGGCGCTCCGCCCGCTGGTGGAGGATCGAGTGAGCGCGCTGGTGCTGATCGGCGAAGACGCGCCGCTCATTGAGGCGGCATGGGGCGATCTGGCGCTCGTGTCACACGCGGGGAGCATCGAGGAAGCTGTCCAGAAGGCATACCTCGCGGCACGTGAGGACGACTGCGTCCTGCTTTCGCCGGCCTGCGCCAGTTTCGATATGTTCCGCGATTTCGAGGAGAGAGGAGAACGGTTTAAAGCAGCAGTGCTTAGACTGGACGAATAGCGATGGGAAGCTCCGGAAAAACTGCTCAGAATGAAGGGTATCTGTTGTTCATTACAACGATTGCGCTGGTATCGGTCGGGATCGTGATGGTATTCAGTGCGAGTGCCGTGAGAGCGCAGGAGGTTTACAACGACCAGAACCTTTTCCTGAAACGGCAGATGGTATACGCCTTAATGGGGCTCGCCGCGATGCTCGTAACTATGAGATTAGATTATCACGTCTGGTACACGTGGCGGTGGCCGCTGCTGATGGTCGCGTTCGGGCTCCTGCTCTTTGTGCTGCTGCCGGGAACGGGCCGAACGGTAGGCGGTGCGCGCCGATGGATCGATCTCGGATTCTTCACAATACAACCTTCAGAAATAGCGAAATTCGCCGTGCTGGTCTACCTGGCGAGTCTGCTCAAACGGAAACACGCCAAGGTGGACTCTCTCAAGTGGGTGTTCTTGCCCGCGGTGATCGTCGTCGGAACAGCGGCGGTGCTCGTTCTGGCCGAACGCGATCTCGGGTCGCCTGCGGTGATGGTAGCGACGTTTCTAGTGCTATTGACTATCGCGGGCGGGCGGTTCGTGCACATCTTCTCCTTTGCCTCGTTGTCGCTCGTATCTTTCGTAGCTCTGGTCGCGATAGATGCTGAGAGACGCGGCAGAATCCTTGCGTTCCTCGACCCATGGGCTCATGCACAGGACGACGGTTTCCAGCTCGTGCAGTCGTTCATAGGGTTCGGGGTGGGAGGAATAGTCGGTCAAGGGCTTGGCGAAGGGCGACAGAAGCTGTTCTACCTGCCGGAGGCACATACCGACTTCATCTTTTCGGTAATCGGCGAGGAGCTGGGCTTGATCGGCACGTGGGGTATTGTGGTCCTGTACCTCCTTTTCGTGTGTCTGGGTCTGAGAGTAGCGTTGCGAGCAAAGGACTCGTTCGGCTCGTTCCTGGCTGTGGGCATCACGCTCATGATAGCAATTCAGGCTCTTCTGAACATCGCCGTGGTGACGGGTCTGGCGCCCACGAAAGGGTTGACGCTGCCCTTCATCAGTTATGGCGGAAACTCTCTCATTATTTCGATGATGAGCGCAGGCGTGCTCATGAACATAGCTGCGCAACAAACCACGTCGCGTAAAAAGCTCGTGCGGTGAGAGCGACCTAACGATGCGCATCGTGATAACAGGTGGCGGTACCGGCGGGCACGTGTTTCCCGCGATCGCTGTCGCGGATGAGCTGCGCGCCAGTGGGCCGTCAGCGGACATACTGTACGTCGGCACCCGAGGCGGGATCGAGGAGCGAGCTGCAACGTCCGCGGGGCTCGATTTTCGTCCGATAAGCGCCGCCGGATGGGCTGGCGTGTCCGCGTACCGTAAAGCACTCGCTGCTCTGAAACTTCTCTTCGGGTTCGTACAGGCGTTCGGCGTGCTGGCGCGTTTCAAACCGGACGTGGTGTTGGGCACAGGGGGGTATGTAAGCGTTCCGGTTGTTGCGGCAGCCGCTGTGCTGCGCATCCCGACGGTCATACACGAACAGAACCGGTATCCCGGCCTCGCGAACAGGATTCTGAGCCGTTTCGTGCAGCATGTCGTTACCACGTACGAGGACGATACCGGCTCGTTTCCGGCGGCGAAGTGCACCCTGAGCGGTATGCCGCTCCGCAAAGACATTGTCGAGCAAATTGGAACGCGTGTGTCTCCAGCACAGTTTGAATTGGACCCATCGAAATGTACCATCTTCCTGCTCGGCGGCAGCCAGGGTGCGCATTCGCTCAACCTCGCCATGATCGAGGCGATGAACGTACTCGACACCGACCGCTACCAGGTCCTGTTCATGACGGGCAAGAACGATCTCGAGATGGTCAGGGAACGTAGCGAGCACTGTCCGGTCCAGGCGTACGTGGCACCGTTTTTCGACGACATAGCGCAAGCCTACGCCGCGTCCGACCTCGTCATATGCCGTGCCGGTGCAGGGACGCTCGCCGAGCTCACCGCGTTCGGTCTGCCGGCGATACTCGTCCCATACCCGTATGCTGCCGGGGGCCATCAGGAGGCGAACTCGAGAGTTATGGTCGAAGCCGGTGCCGCAAAGATGGTGTTGGACAGCGACCTCGACGGTAAGAAGCTCGCGGGACTCATACAGGAGCTTGCCGGCGACCGGAGCCTGCTCGAGTCCATGCGTAGCAAAAGCCGGTCGCTCGCCCGTCCTCACGCCGCACGCGACATCGTCGATATGCTGCGCCGCGCAGCCGCACGTCGCAAGTAATCAAGCAAAAGCCGTTGCCCGCCCCCGATTGGTGCTATTCGCCCACACAGAGGAGAGCGCTCGGATATTGGGGCGATGGTCAGAGCACTATAGTGTCCGGCATGTGGCTCCCCGTTTCGCATGTCATAAGTCGAATCAACACGCAGGTATATGGACAATACCATCATGACGTGAACGCCGAAGAACCGGCCCAGCAGGTAGCGACCTCGCGAAGAAAAAAACTTGACATTTACCCACGTGAGGTGTAAAGTATGAGCAAATCTTATGCTTCAGTAAAGCATACTATTCTACTGCGTGAGCGTAACCCGAGGGCCATTCGGGAAAGGGGGGATCCAGCTGCGCAGAATCTCACCAGAAACGTTTCATCTCTCTATTCCTGGAACAGGGTAGACCTATAGTACAAGCGTCTCTCACACCGGTGATTCAGGCCTAAACCTGAGAGCGGACCCGTGTAAAGGGCGCAAATAGGTATGCCGTTTGGGGAAAAACACGCAGCGAGTATTCTAGCTTTGTTGCGCCTGTCATTAAGCATCAAGGTGTGCTAACGGGCGGAGCTGGCGGGATCTCAAACAGGGGAGGATGGCACCATGAAGATCGAAACGGCAAGCAAACCCGATCATGACCCGAAAGTACCGGCGCCGCACTCGTGCTGGGCCTCGTCATGTAGCCTTCCAGCATGGGCGGGCTTTTGCGCGAGGAAGCATGCGAGTGGACGGCCGCGGCACCAGCGGCATCGCTACGTGCACCCAGTCGCACTACTGATAAGTTTTTCACTGGCAGGTCAGTGCCTTGCCACGGTGTTCGTGGACAAAGACGCACCGTCAGGTGGCGCTGGAAACTCGTGGGGCAGCGCGTATCAGACTATCCAAGCAGGTATTGACGACGCCCTTGACGAAGAGGTATGGGTTGCTGCTGGGACGTACGTGGAAGCGATCACTATGAAAGATGGCGTGGCGGTTTATGGCGGCTTTACAGGGACCGAAACGCTACTGTCACAGCGCGACTTTCACGCGAACGTGACTATCATCGATGCAAGCACGGTGGATGGGGGCGTTCCGGCCGACCACGTCGTTGTGATGGACACCATCACTAATGCTCGCCTGGACGGGTTCACGGTTACCGGCGGAACAGCGGACGGCGCCGATCTAGGCGGGAAAGGCGGCGGCATATTGTGCATGAGCGTGGACGATTCGAACACAATTGCGAACTGCACAATTACCAATAATTCAACTGACGTTCTTTACGGTCAGGGTGGGGGGATGTACCTGGAGGACTCGACGCCAGCAATTACGCGCTGTACCGTAACCAGCAACGTAGCCGGCCAACTCGGCCGCGGTGGTGCTTTTTACTGCCGTGCGTCTTCGCCGACCTTCGCGGACTGCACAGTGAGCAACAACGACGCGGGCGGCCACGGCGGCGGGGTTGGCTGTGAGAATTCATCGCCGGTGCTTAACAATTGTACAATCAACGGCAACGAGGGAGGCGAACTGGGTGGTGGAGTATATCTTGAGGACTCCAGCCCGACAATCACCGACAGCGTGATCAGCGGCAATTCGGCGTGGGAGGGAGCGGGAATCATGTCTTTCCGATCTACGCCGACGATCCTTAACACTCGCCTTCAGGGCAATCACGCCGGACGCTGGGGCGGAGCGGTCTGCGCTTACGATTCGTCTCCGATAACCATGAGCAAGTGCACGATTGCGGGTAATTGGGCGGACGGCGACGGTGGTGGCGGTCTCGAGTTTCACGAATGGTCCACACCCGTGGTTACTAACTGTGTAATCTCCGGGAACTGGACTTCCGGTAACGGTGGTGGAGTGTATCTCTATATATCTTCCGGCTATTATCCGGAGATCACCAACTGCACAATATGCGGCAATTCGGCGGACGGCAACGGGGGCGGGGTCTACTGTGTACCCCGCAGCGACTTCATGAACGCGACAATAAGGAACACCATCTTCGACGGCAACGGATCGCACGCGGTTTACGAAGACGGTGCGAACGCTGACGTCACGCTGACGAATTGTCTGTTTTATAACAACTCGGACGGCGACGTTCGGAACGAAGGTTTGGTAACGCTAACCGGTGGGGACGCCGTGAACACCATTCCCGAGGCGAGCGATAACATCGATGGCGATCCGTCGTTCGTCGATCGTGCCAGCGAAAACTATCGGCTTCTGCCTAATTCTGCGTGCATAGATGCAGGGGCCTTGACCGGTGCACCCACGACAGACATTATCGGGGTCTCGCGTCCCCAGGGCAGCGGGGTGGACATTGGCGCTTACGAGTACTCACCATGGCAGGATTCCGATGGGGACGGCATTCGCGATGGAGATGAAGTGCGCGATCTTGACCCGCATACCGCGGGCGTCCAGAACCCGTTTGATCCTGCCGACCCGGACAGCACGGGTGACAGTTTTCAAAATACGGCGGACGGTGTACCGGACGGGCGGAACGATTATGATGGCGACGGGATGAGTAACAAAGACGAGCTTACGTTCGGTTACAACCCCATGGATCCCGGAAGCTGGGCGGAGGTGCCAGCAGCCACGGTAATTACATTGTATGCGCTCGTCTTTGTGGTTCTCTGTGGTGGTGGAGGTGCAGTAGCACGCACCTCCCGCCGCGAACGGGCGCCCAGACGACGCGCTTTGCCGCAACAGGCGATGTGCTGCGTCGAAGCCGGTACAGAGGAAAGGGGGAGGCGAAACCATGAAAAAGACAGAAGCTCACCGATGTTGGCGCTCTGTGACGAACTTCTCTGTCCTGATCGCCCTGGCAATGAGTCCCGTCCTCGCGGGACAGAGCTTCGCGACGGTGTATGTCGACACGGACGCGGCACCAGGCGGCGACGGGAACTCGTGGGGTACGGCGTATGAGACTATCCAGGCAGGTATTGACGACGCCGACGCCCTTGACGAAGAGGTCTGGGTGGCTGAGGGCACGTATGCGGAGTCTGTGACGATGAAGCAGGGTGTGGCGGTGTACGGAGGTTTCACTGGAACTGAAACGCTTCTGTCACAGCGCGACCTTGAGACGAACGTGACCATCATCGATGCCAGCACTGTTGACGGGGGAAGGGCTCATGTTGTCGTGATGAACAACATCACGAACTCGCGCATCGACGGGTTCACAATCACTGGTGGCAATGCCGACAGGGCGGCCCCACATGATCTCGGCGGCGGTATCTTCTGCTCAGGCGTCAACCACACCAACACGATCGCTAACTGTACGATCACAACCAATACAGCTTACGACGGTGGAGGCGGAATGTGTTGTATAGACAGTTCATCGCCGATGATCGCCAACTGCACATTCAACGGCAATACGGCGATGAACGAAAGCGGCGGCGGATTGTATTGTTACGACAATTGCTCGGCGACGATCAGCAACTGCACGTTCGACGCCAACGAGGCCAATTGGTATGGTGGCGGGCTCTATTGTGACGTCCTGTCGTCGACTTTTGTCGTATCGTGCTCTTTCAGCAACAACTTAGCGCATTTCAACGGTGGCGGATTGTGCATCGCTACTAACTCTCCGGCAACCGTTGCTAACTGTATATTCTGCGACAACTGGGCGTTCTCTGGCGGCGCGCTATGTACCCTCGACGCTTCTCCGACAATCGTAAACTCCACAATTAGCGATAATCTGGCAACCTCACAATGCGGCGGGTTATACGTCAAGGGAAGCCCCTCTCCGACGGTACTCAATAGCATCTTCTTCAATAACAGTTACCACGCGATTTATGAAGGCAGTCCTACATCCGATCCGGAAGTCAGGTTTTGTCTCTTTGACAGCAACGACGGCGGGGACTACTACGATTTCGGCACTGGAACGACCTATACGGGTGCGGACAACATCAACACCAACGTTGCCGGGGCAAGCGACAATATCGATGGCGACCCGCTGTTTGTCAACCGGGCTGCAAGGGACTATCACCTGAAATACGGTTCGCCGTGTATCGACACGGGCACGAAGGAGTCTGCTCCCTCAAGCGACATGGATGATAACCGGAGGCCGATTGATGTGGCGGCGCTGGGTGCAGAAGGTACAGGCACGGAGTTCGACATCGGCGCAGACGAGTTCTCTTTCGACACAGACGGGGACGGGCTGCACGATGCGGACGAGAGGCGCGACCTCGACCCAGAGTCTCCGGATGTACAGAACCCCTTTGAGCCCTACAAGCCGGACAGCACAGGGGACGATTTTTCGGACGTGCCGGACGGTGTACGCGACGGACAGAACGATTATGATGGGGATGGCATGACCAACGCAGAGGAGTTCACCTTTGGGTACGACCCGCTGGATCCAGAGAGCTGGGCGGAGGTGCCGGGGTTGACGGTAGTCGGTGGTATTGTGTTGGCGGTGCTCGCCATCGCCGCTTACTGGAGAAGGAGGGCCTCAAAAAGAATTCAAACGGAGCACGTGTCCGTTTAGGGCGTATGTCTTACAGAAACACTTTCCACGCTGTCGTCATTGCGAGCGAAGCGCGGCAATCTGGTTGTGCAGTGGCGATTTACGCACGCAAGATTCGTGTATGGTGCGGCGGACGGTTCGAGGAAGATCGGCCACCGCGGACGAACCGCCTGTATGCGCATCCCTACCACGCCAGCGTCGCCGTCAGTGTATCGTCACGAAGCACTTCGGCGGTTCTGGTGAGGCTGATGTGAACGGTTTCGTCCTCGTGCGAGATGACGCAGGGTATGGTTTCGCCCGATAGGTCCACGGTTACCGCGGTCGGCTTGATGGATGCGCCGGGGAGGGACAGCAAGATCTCGTCGAGCGGCACTTTTCCGTGCGCGACGGTCAGAGCAGCTTGTTGCGACGTGTCGGACCGCCGTTGTGCTATGGTTCCCCATCCACCCGCTGCGATAAAGAACGATTGGAACTCGTCGCGAGTCAGCCGCGGACTGAACGTGAGGGTTTTCTCCGGGCTGTTGAACCGGTATCCGGCCGCGGCTTCGAGCACTGACCAGCTTGCCATCGCCCTGACGTAATGGTCGCCACACTCGATCTCGTTATAGGGGTTGCGTTTGGTGCCGTCGTGACGATTGTGTATGGCGTTCATGATACGCAACGCTTCGTCGGTCATCCCCTCGTATATCATCAAGCCCGCAACCTCGTACTCGATACCGGTCCATACCTCGTCACAATAGCGTATGGGCACTTCCGGTCGGCCCCCTTTCGGCCAGGTACAGTTGAGCAGTCCCGCGTCATTGCCGCACGCAAACACCCTCTGTTTGTGTTCGAACCCGCTCAAATCCTCCCGGAAGTTGTACCGGTAGATTGAGGTGAGCGCTTGCTTCACGTGCGGTTCCGGCAGGACGTACCCGAGCCCGAGAATGTGCGCCCACCATTGCCCCATGAGCTGGTCGGAATGACATCCCGTACCCCATTGATCCGCTTTGTACTTCTCGTCGTACACCTGTACATAGTACTCACCGTTCCAGCACGTGTCGTCGTATGATCGCCGCCCGTTCTCGAACCGGTCGCGGCACGCTTCGGCCAGTGCGGCGTCACCCTCGATTCGAGCCATCTCCTCGCCGGCACGGAGCGCGGCAAGCCAGAGCGAACCGATAAAGGTATTGGCGCCGTATACGGAAATATCGTAGGTGTTCGGCTGCTCTCCGGTAATCAGCCCGTCGCCGTCAGGATCAAACTCCTCCATCAGGTATGTGAGTAAACGGGTGACGTACGGCCACATTTCGTCCAGCCAGGCGCGATCGGTCGTATGAAGATGTTCCCTATATGTTTTCAGCACGGTACCCAGCATACCGTCGAGAGCGGGTTTCGCCGGTCCGCCTATGGTTATCCCCCAGGGCCGCGGATACGATAACGGCACGAGCGTACGGTGGGGAATATAGCCGGAAGGGTGCATCTGGAGTTTCAAGTCGATGTCGCGCATGGTACGTTCCAGCGGGGGATAGAGCGCAGCCAGCGCATGTTCGTAGTTCCAGACGTGGGTACAATTCAGCGGGCAACAACCGCCCGTCGCCTTGATCCCGCCCGCACTCGCCCCACAGCATCCCTCGAACGCGAGAAAGTTGCCGTCTTCCACCCACATGCAGGTGGGGGTGCGAATGGCCGACGTCTGTGAACCTACCCGGTCAAGTACCCACCAGGGCAAGGAACCGGCGTAAAACTTGTCGGCGAAAAGGTTCGTTGTTCTGAAGATCGTCTCGTTCTTGAGCGCAAAGTAGATGACGTCCGGCGAGTTCTTGAACAAGTTGTTGTAATAGTTGCCGAGCCAGAATTTTTCCTTCCCCTGATCTTTACCAAGTGGAGGCTGATCCCAGTTGACGTACCGGTTTGGAAAATGCCACGCGATGAAGAAGGTCATGGTGCACGATTCGCCCGGCCCAACGCGCGCCCTCACGATAAGTGCGCCGTTCCAGGTCGTTCCTTGCTCACTCGGTTCAGTGGTTGTGGGCCCTGCCGCGACCTCGGGTGCGTTGAACGTAGCCCAGAACGATTCCAGATCGTCCCAGCCTGCGATCGGCTCGACGTTGGATTCGGTAGTGGCGAGCGCCATGGTTCCGCGTGCGGTACTCTTGAGCGGCACGCTGGGATTCGTCATGTGGATAGCGGTGAACTCTTCGGTTCGGAGGATCTCGTTAATGTTCCCACCGTACAATGGACACTCGACGCCGTGGATCGGCGTTGCCCCGTCGTACCCCGCTGCGTTTTGCAGTGTGGCGGCGAGTTTGAGGTTGAGCGCCGATTCGGTGGGGTTGGTGATGGTGAAGTCGAACCGTATCAAGGGGAGACAGGACGCTTTCTCGTCAAGCGGTACCATTGGTGACAATGCTTCGAGCTCTACTGTCACGGGAAGAGCAGAGTCGGCGTAGTTCAGCCGTGCGACCGGAGACCTTCCCACAAACGTGGTTTTCTGCACGCCCGGGAGGATGTTCAGAAGCGTCTTCGCCTCCTGCGGCACGACATGATCGCTCACCGATGGTACCGGCGTGAACCCGCTGTCGTCGTAAAGATCGTCTGACTGAAGTACCCGGCCGACGACATTTCCCGATTGGGGGTCCCGGACTGAAATGGCGAAGAAGCTGTGCGGCACGTACGCCAGATGGTTCACGTTGTTGAATATCTGCCACTGCCTCAGGCTGCCGTCACCGCATAAGGCGATCTGACCGGCACCGATGCCGCCGAGCGGCATAGCGACCGCTCGACGGTCGTTACCCCTGTACGTATATGGCAGATTCTTTGTACTGGTATCGGACATTGCGTCTGGACCTCCTCGCGTTTCTGCGCAGAGCGTCACGAAAACCGCCCCCGTTATCATCAAGACAGCCGGCCTTAAACCAAAACGTTGCTGTTTCATCACGCGTACTGCTCCTTTTCTTCCAGCGTTATAGTCCATAGGTATCCCGGAGCCTCCTCTTCATTTATATCACGGGCGGACGGGAATCTCAACTGGGTCGTAAAAAAAGCGCGGCAGGGTTAGACAGGATGTTCGCTTTTTGCGCAGAGCTGTTTCTGTCGTCCCATTCGGGGGCTCGTGATTGGGGGAGTCGTAGACCCAGGGCTCGCTTCGCGTCGCCCTGGGCTAAATTCTGTCGCCCCTGCGGGGCTTGTTACTGTGCTTTTCCGAATGTCGACACAAAGGCGTTTCGAGGTATCGGCGTAGCGTTCAAGTTGGTAGGTCGAGTGTGGTGATGCACAAGGCTATTTGCCGCACAGGTTTTCCAGCACCGCAATTGACATGCTGCATAATCATGAGTACACTGGCACGATATTGCCCAGTGTTGTTCAGTAGACAGCTTATGGAGGAACGATCCGATGGATGATGTTTACAAACGGTTGGCGAAGAGGTTGGACGAGCTTCCCAATGGGTATCCTTCCACTGAAAGCGGTGTTGAGCTCAAGATTCTTCAGAAGATTTTCACGCCGGAGGAGGCTGAGATAACGCTGAAGATCAAACCTTTACCGGAGACGGTGGAGACCATAGCCGAACGGCTCGGAAAACCGGTGCCTGAGATGCAAGCTATCCTCGACAACCTCGTTGAGAAAGGGCAGATTGGGTCTTTCAAGATGGGCGGCCAGCGGATGTACATGATGGTGCCGTTCGTCGTTGGCATCTTCGAGCTCCAGTTGTATCGGATGGACGAGGAGCTGGCTCGACTGTTCGAGGAGTACGAACCGGAATTCATGAAGGGCGTCGGCCATGTTGAACCCGCGGTCGCCCGCGTGGTGCCCGTGAACCAGGAGATTGACGCCGAACTTCAAGTGCACCCTTACGAGGATGCGCGCCGCATGATTGAGGAAGCAAAGTCGTTCCAATTGAACGAATGCATCTGCCGCAAAGGAAAGGCGCTGTTGGGTCAGCCGTGCGGGCACACGCTCGAGGCATGCCTGAGCTTCACCGCTGAGGAGGAAGAGTTCGATAAGTATGCGAAAGGGAAGATCATTTCCAAGGAGGAGGCTCTCAAAGTCATCGCGGATGCCGAGGCCGAAGGTCTGGTCCACTGCACCTACAACGTAGAGCACGGCCACATATTCCTGTGCAACTGTTGCTCGTGCTGTTGCGGGCTCATGCGCAGCATCAAAGAGTTCAAGGTACCCAGTGTGCTGGCAAAGAGCAACTTTGCGGCCTCGATAGACCAGGAGAGTTGCGTTGCATGCGGCGTGTGCGCGGATGAGCGGTGCCCGATGGAAGCGATTGTTGAAGAAGATGGCGCGTATCGGGTGCTGGTGGAGCGCTGTATTGGCTGTGGCGTGTGTATGTCCACCTGTCCAACGGAATCGATCACGCTGGTGCGAAAACCGGAGGGCGAGCAGGACAAGCCGCCTGCAAACTTGATCGATTGGTACTTCAAGCGCGCCGCCAGCCGGGGGATAGAGATCAAGATCGACCCGGATTAGTCGGTCTCCGATTCAACGCCCTCTGCCGGGTTGCCGCAGAGCGGCACCTCAGCAATGCGCACTTGTTCGCCGCGGCGAGTCTTCGACAGAGGCGAGCAGGCAAGACACCCCCTCTATGACCGCACCAGCACGTGCCGGTTAAAGACAACTTGATGTGAAAGCCGCCGGAATCCGGCACACCCTCGAACAACGCTTCTGTTGACGAAAGAGGCAGCTCTGTTTACAATAGTAGGTGGAAGGAGTGCGGGCGTAGCACTTGCGGTAGCGGCCGGTGGCGCAGCTTCGCCCTTCGGACGGCTGCTCGGGCTACCGGAGAATGCGCCCAGAAAAGTGTTGCATTTTTTTGGGTTTTGGTGTAAGTAACCGGGACACCATTCCGTACGGATAGCGGAAAACGTAGGCAGAACGGTGGCGGTTATCATCACAAGTTCGCACGATGGCGCGACAGTTTCTCTCAGTAGAGACAGGCGCAGTAGAAGCGCAGGGAGGTTGTAATGATAGACAACATTGTGACGTTGATGGGTAGCGAAGCAAAACCGTTGCTGGATCACACCTGCAACACCATCCCGAAAGACCAGCTTCATCTTCCCGGCCCGGATTTTGTGGACCGGGTGTTGAGCGTGACGGATAGATCGAACAGGGTGTTGAGAAACTTGCAGGCAGTGTTCAACAACGGTAGGTTGGGAGGTACAGGATACCTTTCGATACTTCCGGTCGATCAGGGTATCGAACATTCGGCGGGTGCTTCGTTCGCGCCGAACCCTATCTACTTTGATCCCGAAAACATTGTGACACTTGCTATCGAAGGTAACTGTAACGCGGTGGCGTCGACCTTGGGAATTTTGGGCGCAGTGTCGAGAAAGTACGCGCACAAGATCCCCTTTATCGTCAAGATCAACCACAATGAGTTTCTTTCCTACCCGAACACGTACGATCAGCGGCTGTTCGCCAGCGTGGATCAGGCGTTCAATTTGGGTGCTGTTTCGGTAGGGGCGACGATCTATTACGGCTCGGAGGAATCTCGTCGCCAGATCGAGGAGATCTCGCAGGCGTTCGAGTACGCGCATCAACTGGGTCTGTTCACGGTGCTCTGGTGTTACCTCAGAAACACGAGCTTCAAGAAGGAGGGGGTCGACTACCACCTCGCCGCAGATCTGACCAACCAGGCGAACTACCTGGGAGTCACGATTGAAGCGGATATCGTCAAGCAGAAACAGCCTGAGACGAACAGGGGATTTACCGCGCTGAAGTTTGGGAAGACAGACCCGCTCGTCTACGAAAAACTGACATCGGATCATCCCATCGACCTGACGCGGTACCAGGTTGTCGGCTGCTATATGGGACGGGTCGGGCTCATAAACTCCGGCGGTCCTTCCGGCGAGAACGACCTTCAGCAAGGCGTCATGAGCGCGGTGATTAACAAGAGAGCGGGCGGCATGGGACTCATCTCGGGGAGAAAGACGTTCCAGAAACCGATGAAGGAGGGTGTCGAGCTGTTCCACGCGATACAGGACGTCTACCTGTGCAAAGAGGTGACCGTCGCGTAAGCTTTGAAGCCGGTTACAGGTCGATCTCAACTCCCACAGGACAGTGGTCTGAACCGGTAACGTCCGCCATGATGAAGGCGGACCTTACTTTTTTCGCGAGGTTGCCGCTCACGAAGAAATAGTCTATTCTCCAGCCGACGTTCCGCTCGCGCGCTCTCGTTTTCAGATCCCACCAGGTATACTGTCCGCTGTCTGTGTTGAACATGCGGAACGTGTCGATGAATCCGTGAGTCACGAGTTTGTCTATCCAGGCGCGTTCGACCGAGAGAAAGCCCGACACGCTCTCGTTTTCTTTCGGTCGCGCCAGGTCAATTTCCTTGTGCGCCGTGTTCACATCGCCACACACGATGATCTTCTTGCGCTTCTTCTTGAGTTCATCGAGCCGGTCCAGGCAGGCATCGTAAAAGTCGAGTTTATACTGGAGTCGTTCTTTCGAGGCCTTGCCGTTGGGAAAGTAGATGTTGAAGAGCATGAACCACCTGTAATCAGCGATGATGATTCGGCCTTCGTTGTCGAATCTTTCTACTTCAAACCCTGTTTGCACACGCACCGGCTCTTCCTTCGTAAACAGGGCTACGCCGCTGTATCCCTTCCTATCTCCGGATGCCCAATATGTGTGGTACCCTTTCAGATGCTGCAGCTCGTCAGGAACCTGATCAGCGCTTATTCTGGTTTCCTGGAGACACAGAATGTCCGGTTGCTCGGAGAAGAACCAGTCGAGAAAACCTTTCTTGTAGACCGCCCGCAGCCCGTTAACGTTCCATGATAGAATTCGCATGATCACTCGCTACAGGTTTGTTACGGTGCGCCCTTGAGGACCGTGCGCGATTCGATGTGGTCGGCGAGGTCCTTGGGCTGCCACCACGTGGGTTTGAGCTGGCGCTTGCTGAATAGCTTCTCCGCCTGGTCGCGATAATGGGGCGAGCTGGGCCGGTCGCTTTGGCCGATCGGCACGTAGGTCCAGCTTTTCACCGGCTTGCTCATCACTACGATCTCGGTGGATGTCTGGCCGGATCGGCCCCAGCGGGTGTGGTCGTCCCGCTCCCGTTCGTAGTTTACGCTGCGCAGCGTCGAGAGGCCGAACTCTCCACCACTACCGCCGCCGAGAGGCCACGAAGTCTCGTCACGGCCTACCCGGAAGGTATCGCCATACGTAGCGTCGAGCGACCCGTGGTCGGCCTTGAGCCGTGCCATTGCCGAGGCGAAGGATGCAGCGGCGCCCCGGAGTTGCTGGTCGCCCAACTTTACAGGCGGGGCGGGTTTGCCAAGTGCCGCCAGGTGATAATCGACCTGTCTTGCCACGGCGTTCACCACCTGACGCCCGTGGTCGTCGACGAGTTGCTTGCGCCAGTAATAGTATTTGAGCGCGCCGGTCGAATCGCGGCGTGACTCGCAGTCCCACGTCAGCACGTCTTTGATACCGGCTGTGTAATCGGGATTCGAGCGATAGGTATCCTCAAACGCGGCGTCGGCTCGTTTCAGCACTTCCAACCATCGCTCGACACCGTATGGATGAGCGTCCACGGCATACGCCAGAGCCTCGTCTACAGTGACTGAGCTGTCCGCGTGCAGCAGTTCGACTGCCCTCGCCCCGCGCTGGTTCGTCCAGCCGCTCGGCGGCCCGTAGTCCAGATCGCTGAAGATGTAAGGCAACGTTTTCTCGGGGGAAAACGGACTGTCCACCATCATAACGTCCGGCGGGATATTGCAGTTCTGCATGTATCCCTGCGGCGGATTCAGCACTTGCAGGTGATCCGAGGCAGGATGCAGCCCCTGCCACTCTGTTGCGGAGCTGGATCCGTCAACAGGCCGCGACCAATCGTACCCGGTCGGTCGTCGCGGTACTCTGCCGGTGCGCTGGTAATAGATATTGCCCGAGGTATCGGCAACCATGACGTTCTGCGGGAACAACATGAGCGTATCCATAGCGGCAACAGCTCCACGATAGTCCTTGGCGAAGTTGAACTTGTACCACGCCTCGCTTATCTGCACGGCATCCGCGTAAGACATTTTGGCTGCATAGGCTTTGCGCCCGCGCGTGGCAATGATGGGTCCGTGGTGAGATTTCCATAAAGTGAACTTCTGGAGGTCGGCCCCGCTGACTTCGATGGTGACCTCGCGGGAGGTCATCTGCCGCCACTCGCCGTCGTATAGGTATTTGGTCGGATCGTCCTCTTTGAGCGTCAGTTCGTAAACGTCGGCCGTGTCCGGTCCACCGGTGGTCATCGCCCACGCGACGTTGGCGTTATGACCCAGACCGATATACGGTGAGCCGGCTAACGTGAAACCACTCCCGTGTAGCTCGCCCGCGTGGATCCGGAACTCCCAGAATCGCGACGGGCCCCACCAAGAAAGGTGCGGGTCGATATAGAGAATCGCCACGCCCTCAGCAGTGCGGCTTGGCGATACCGCCCACTGGTTAGACGCGCGAGGCATCTGTTCGAATCCCGGCTCGATGCCACCCCGCGCTAAATCTCCGAAAGCCTGGTCACTGGACCAGTTATACAGGAAAAGGCGGCTGAACGCGGGCACCATGTACTCGTCCACTTGGCGGTCGCCCCACCACTTCGGGACATCCGCCGGGTGGGCCGCATAGAAGTCGTTCATGCCGCGGACGAACGCTCGGAGGTGCGCGCGTACTTCCGGCCGGATACGATCGGCGAAACGTTTGGCAGTGCCATAGTGATCCCAGAGATGTGCAAGCAGATCGGACTCTACTCCATCGGGACCTGCGAACCGCGCACTCTCGCCGGTGGCGCGCAGGAAGTTCTTTAACAGTTGCTCGGGGCGGTCTTCGGCCTGAGCCCAACCCATGGCGTACAGACCCGCCTCGACGGTGGGTGCATAGATGTGCGGAACGCCCCACGTGTCACGGTACACGACGGTCTTCCCCGCATCCGCGCCGGTCCCGGGCAAATCCGCCGCTCCTGCGACAGAAACGAATGCAAATACGCCTACCAGAACGAGAATAGAACGCGATCCATACCGAACCATTTGACACTCCTTTCTGGTTTTTGACAGTCGGTTTCGGCTCGGGCGTTGTGGAGTGGACGGCCCTTGACGGTCATCATATCCCGTCGACGAACCGTGACAGAACTTACCTACCCATCGCCCGCGAAATCATCAGAGCCCGACGCCCGTCAGCATAAACGAGCCGCATCATAGCACTCCTCACCGTCGGTGTCAACGCCTTCCATGGCATAGTTTCTTCGTCGTCATCGCTGACTGAGAGGCGTTCTGTGTGCGGGTCCGCCTTGGCACGGGGATCGTACTAGTCGATGATTTGGTGCACAGCGTAAGAGCGCGTATCTCGGCGGTAGGATCTCACAACCATCTCGACAATGAACCCGGTCGCGATCATTAGCATGCCAAGAAGGCCGAGTAGCGTTATCGGAAACGCGACCCACGCAACCGCGCCGTTAGCGCGCACGGCCCACACGAGGACGAGCGCCGAGATAAGCACGCCAACCGCAATTGACCAGAGGCAGAGTCTTCCGAAATACCGCATCGGCCCGGGACTGGGATTCGCGAGAAACCGGGCTGCAATCACGTCCATGATACGGGGTGTCGCCGAGACCGGTTCACGTCCTGACGCATCGTCAGCACGTGGCGCTGCTTCAATCTGCACTTCTGCCGTTGCGAGGCCAAGCCCATCGACGATCGATGGAAGGCAGCGGTAGATGTCACCATACAACCCCATGCGCTGCAGCACTGCTCTATTGTAAAGAGCTATTGTCCACCATCGATCGCGTACCTTGACCCCGGCGAGGGCGTTAGTGGCGAGATTGGCGATGAAGGTTCTCATTTTTCTGGTGACAGGGGTAACCGTCGGCGCTGTCGGTACGCCGATTACGGCATCGTACCCTTCTTGCATCGTATCGAGCAGTCTCTGGATATGCTTCGGCTCCGGCGGCAAATCCGTATCAAGAGTAACGACAATGTCGCCGCGCGCATGCTCGAACCCCGTTTCGAGACGCTGAGCTCCGCCGTGTGTCTTCGTAAGGCTCACGATCCGCACGCGGTCATCTCCGCGGTTGATCTCGCTGAGCGCGCGTCCTACGTCGTCCAAGGTACCGTCGTCCACGTAGACTATCTCGTACCGTTTCCCGGTTGATTCGAGTGCGGATGTGAGCGTGCCGTGGAGCAGACGCATACTCTGCGCATCGCGGAGTGCGGGGACCACCGCCGAGAGCTCCACCGTCTCCTGCGGTAACGCGGCGATTGTGCGCTCAATCTTTTCCATGAGCTCGGCCGACGTGACATCGGTGCCCGCCGAAAGCTTCGGGAGTGCGGTTTGCCGGTGCTTGCTTGCGCGACTCACGACGTCGGCGCTTTTCTCCCACAGTTGCGCGATCGCGTCGTTTTTCCCTTGCTTTGCCAGAGAACCGATCATCGCGAAGATGACGCCGGTGTGTTCCGGTTCTAGTTCGAGACATCTCTCGAAGCTCCTGAGCGATGCGTCGCGTTGACCGAGGTGGAGCAAGCTGACGCCGAGACCGTAATGCGCTTCTCCATCCTCCGCGTTCAGCGCGACGGCTTTCTGAAAATGCTTCACGGCATCGTCGTGGTTGCCGGCAGCCTGGCAGGCGCTCCCGAGGCTGGCATGATGCTCCGGTCGGTCCGGTTCGATCTCTATGAGCTGCCTCAGGGCTTCCGCTGCCTTGTCTGCCTGTCCTTGGTCAAGATGAACTATAGACAGGTTGAACAGCGCATCGCGATCGTTCGGATTTATCTCGCGCGCCTTGGTAAACTGTCTTTCCGCTTCGCTCCAGTCACCGCGCGCATAGTACATCACTCCAAGATCGTTAAACGTTTGGGAGTTGCGCGGAAAAAGTTCCGCAGCGTCTTGCAGCACTCGTACCGCGCCTGCAATATCGCTGCGGCGATACCGTACTTCAGCCAACCGTGAGTACGGATCGTAATTGCCGGCGTTCAACTTTATCGCCTCGGCAAGACATTGTTCGGCTTTTGCTTCCCTCTCGAGTCCCATATAGATAGATCCGAGAAGGGCCCGTGCATCCGCTGACGCCGGGTCTATCTGCGAGGCCTTTTCCGCGTAGGGTAAAGCCTCGACGAGTTCGCCGCGCTTGAAATAGATGAGCGCCAGACCAAGGTTTGCCTCCGACGAGTTGGGGTCGCGTCTGAGCACCCGCTTAAACTTCTTAATCTTGCTTGCCCCTACTTCCACGACAGCTTCACCTCCCTCTATTCCAGCGTCGTCCTCTTACTATCGAGGATAATCGTGAAGGGGCCTGTATTGATGAGCGCGACATCCATCATCGCACCGAAAATACCGGTTTCCACCGGTACACCTTCTGATTTTAGCAGGTTGCACGCCTTGTTCAGGAGCGGTTCCGCGACGTCGGGATGAGCGGACTGCGTAAACGATGGTCGATTGCCTTTTCGACAGTCTGCCAGCAGCGTGAATTGGGACACCACCAGAACGGATCCGCCGACGTCCTTGACCGAGCGGTTCATTTTGCCGGCGTTGTCCTCGAAAACACGCAGGTGCGAGACCTTTCGTGCGATATAGGCTGCATCGTCGTCGGTGTCGCCGGTCTCAACGCCGAGCAGAACGAGGAGCCCGGGACCGATCGTTGCCCGAACGGTCTGGTTTACTGACACGCGAGCCATTGTTACTCGTTGCGCCACTGCGCGCACCCGAACCTCCGCTACGCCGCCGTTGCGGACTACTCCTGGCTCTCCGAGAGCATTCTGTTGGGAACTAACGTGCATTCTAAACGTTTATTCTGTTGAGTTCAATAAGAATTCTGTTTTTACCCCCACTGCGCAGCGCAATTGGTAGAGGCACAAGCCGGGATTCGCGCCGGTTTGTATCGTTGTCCGGCCTTCAGCGCCCTGCTGAGCCGATACATCCTGCAAGCCTCAATCCGGGCGAGCACCGACTAGATCTCGACTTTCAGAACCGGCTTGACTATGAAAGCGAACACCATCGAGAAGATGAAGAAATGCACGAGCCAGTGCGCCTCGATAGGCCCGATTCTCACGCGGGCGTAGGTGTAGTTCACCTCGATTGAATCGATGGGAGCGTCTCGGTCGAGCGGAGGTTCGCCCGAGTGGAGCAACGCGCGGGCGAATGCGGGCCTGACTCTCGCGTACGACAGCCAGCGTCGCGAATCCGCGACACGTAGTTGTTTCGTGTAGCTTCTCGCAGGGGTACGAACGACGACCTCAAAATCGCCGGGTTCGCGAGCGCCTATTCGCCACACAATTTGCTTTTTCTCCGGAATACGCAACGCAGGTGTTTCCAGGGAGAGGCCCACAGGCACGCTGATGGAGGTTTTCTCGGCGATTTCGGGAACCCACTGCGTGAGGGTGACGGTCAGGGTCACGCTCTCGTGTGGCGCCGGCGGCTTGTGTTCGAAGAAATGGCTGCTCTGCGTCAGGATTATTGCTACGGGGACGAGTATCGCCGCCATCGGCACCATGGCGAACCCCATGTACTTCAAGGAATGTACCAGGACGGACCCTTGCGCTCGGAACACCATGCCAAGGTTGTCATTATACAGGAGTATTTCGAGAAGGTGCGCTTTGATTCTGTCCTTGGTCCGCTTGATCGCCTGCTGGTTGGACGTGGTGCGGAATATCAGGAGCATTACGATGCCGGTGAAGAGAGAGAGTGTAAGCAGAGCGAGCGTCGGGCTGATACGCCCGAGCGGTTCGATGACAACGCGAAAACACGCGTTCAGAATATGGAACAATCTCCACACGACCTTTGGTCTATCTCCCCCGTTCGCCCCGTACCACTAGATGTATCCGAGGCCGCGGAGCCGCTTCTTGACTTCTTCGTCGGAATCGCCGCCCTGCTCGAGTCGCGAGAGTTCGCGTTCAATGAGGTGAGTTATAAACTCTTCCGTCGAAGAATATCCGGCGGCTTCTGCGAACTTTTTCGCTCTTTTGAGCAGGTCTTTGTCGATCTTTATCTTTGCTCCAAACATAACGTTTGCTCCTTAAGTCCGGCAGCATGGTGCCGCCGATAGCGCAGTGTTACTCAAAATCTAAAGCTGTTCCGTCCATGTGCCCCGGCCTATCTATTCCAAAGGCGGCCAGTACCGTTGGCGCGATGTCCATGATGTGCGGCTGTCGGTGTGCGTTTATAGCCCTGCTCGAGAAGAACACGCCGGGGACAAGCCGAGGATCAATACAGTGGTCGCCGCACCAACTCATCACGTTGTCTTCGAACACTTGCGGGCCGATCTTGCCGGTTACGGAATCCCATGACGCGCGGTATCCGGCCGCGTACCCCACGATAAGGTCCGGCGCATTACCCAGGTACGGTCCGGCGTACACCGCGGTGGTATCCCACAGTTGTGTGATCCCGATTTGTCCTTGTTGGGTGTCTCTCAAACCGGACAGTCGCTCGATCAGCTCCTCTTTGAGGAGCCGTTTCTCGTCACCGGCGGCAACCGTTCCCTGCGCTTCCCGGCCGCGCTCATTGATGTAGAGTCCGCCAAGCCCCATCGCGTACGCTTTGGTCCGCGTCCAATCCACGTCGGCGAACCATTCACCGCTTTCTGTCGCGCCGTCATTCAGCGCGAGGTAGCCGTTCTGGTGCAGCCACGAGTTGACGTTGACGCCACGCGAGAACGGTTGGAAACCGTGATCGCTCATGACGATGAGGATATCGCGTTCATTTAACCGTTCGAGCGTTCTGCCCACTAACCCGTCCATGTTGTTGTACAGCTCCGTTATCGCCCCGGCGTACCGCTCGGTATCTTTGCCTCGATTTGCGGGATGCGACTCGTCGAGATACCGCCAGAACATGTGCTGGACCCTGTCCGTGATATCGAAAACGGAGATACAGACGTCCTCACCGGTCCTGTCCAGCGCGTTGAAGAATATTCGTTCGCGTTCCCCATGGAAGGTATAGCACTGTTCGAGGAATGCAGTCTCGTCTATGACCCCTTCGCTCAGCGCCCAGGTGTCTTCCGCCAAACCGAGCGTGGAGAACGTACCGAGCAGTTTCGACAGGTATGAGCTGTATACCATCGGGTGCGATACGGGCAGTGCGGGTCTGTCAGGATCGATATTCATGGGCGTCATATACACCGTCAGATGCGGGTCGGCTTCCACGAGCAGAAACCTGCAGACACCGGTAACTTTCATGCCGAGGCCCGGACTGAACCTGAGCCTGACCCAGTCGGAGTGTTTTCCCTTGGTGAGTTTGACCCGCTGGCCGCCTACGGTGACCTCCGCCGGGTCAGCACCGGTACCGCGTACTATCTGCAGCGGTATGTGTATGGGTTCGCGGTCTTTTCGGAGGAAGTTCTCCGGTCCCGTAATGTGGGAGCGCATGATGTTTCCGTTCTGCTCGAGGCGGACGACAATACCGCTGCCATGCTCGCACCGTATATCGTCGCGGGTCGTGTATACGGTAAAGGTGCCCTGTGTTCCGATAAGGTCGGGCACGCACATGCCGCAGAGCATAACGCCACGGTGCTTCTCGGGTGGAAACGTTACCGGCACCCGCAAGACGCACGACGAGACGCCGTGCTCGCCGAGCACGTGCCAGAACGGTTTACTTTTTCGCAAGGGAGTGATAGTCGGTTTTCCGAGAGGAATGGAGCGGGAGCCGAGCGAGAGCGACCGCTCGACCTTGCCCATCTTCACGGACGACAGCAGCGGCAGATACGTCGCCGGATCGCGCGACAGGAAGTCGAAGATATTGTGCTTTCCGGGATTTGTCCCTGTCTGGAACGAGGACCATGCGACCGGCGATATAGCGGGGTACGTGGTGTTGAGCCGCGTGAACGTGCCGCGCTCACGCAACCTCGCCATGTTCGGCAGCCGGCCTTCGTCCATAAACCGCTCGGCAAGTTCGGGCTTGAGCCCGTCCAATCCGAGGATCACGATGCGTCCCACATCGCGGTGTCGACGTTTGATTTTACGCCGGCGCACCGCGCGGGCCGCACATCGTGCGGGCCAGGTCAGCAGCGAGAACACCACCAGCACGGAGGTGACCAGCAGAATGAGAAACGACCCCACGAACACAAACCCGGCGCCCGGGCCTATGTAGGCGAACGCCGGCGGGCATCGCACTATCGCCGCGAGAAGGCAAACCGCAGCGCGTATGGCAAAACGTGCCGCAAAAACGCGGCGGTTGGGTCGGATGCGGCTTACCGCCGAGGTCGCGAAGAACGCGATGCCGCGGTGTATTCGTGCGAGTTTCTGTACAAACATTTGTTGAATCCTCACTGCACCCTCAGACGGGGCAGAGGGTAGTCTCCGATTCGACGCCGCCCGGCGCGAACTTATCGGGGCTATCGTAACACGCAAGAGCGATATATCCGCCCGCCGCCCAGCGGTCGATGAGATCCGCGTAATGGGCGCTCGAACCGTCCTCCGACTGGCCGCCCGGATATATCGCGAGAACCTCGTCGGTGTTATCCAGATCGGCGATAAATCGGAGGGCAGCTCCGGCTTCGACATCGCGCATCTTGCCTCCCGGGCTGAGCGTGTAGACGGTGCCGCCGATCGGCACGTCCGTTCTCGACAGCTCCTCAATCCTCGCCAGCGATTGAAAGTTCGCCTTGTTAAACTCCGCCCATTTCCACGCGTGCATATCCTCGCCGGCCTTGATGACGAGTTGGCGCAGCGTTTCGCGAAACGTGTTCCGCAGAAGCGCGTCGAGCTCGTCGCCTTCAGGGATGTCCCTTCTGTCCGGGATCGCCTGGTCGGGTTGTTCTTTCAAGACCTGCTCGAGGACTTCCGCGGGTGGGTGCCAGGCGTTCTCGTCGGCGAAGCCCCATCCTCCTTCGGGAGTCGCCCCGGCATCACGCCAGACTCTTCCCCAGATCTCGTCCCGTAGCAATGAGAACCAGGCCATCCAGATTGTCGTCGCGACGCTGTCCGGGGTAGCCTTACAATCCCACACTTTCACCAGTCCGAGCGCTTTCCGTGTGAGCTCGTCCAGCTTTTCCTCGGCAAACGCCGCAAACAGCGTGGGGAGAAACGTCTCGGCGGCGGCATCGTGAATGTCGAGCTGGAATCGTTTCATATCCTCGACGCTGACCACCTCGTTCGCCGCAAGCAAAAGGTCGATGCGGCGTGCCCGATAGCCCGCATCCCACTGCCAACCGAGGTAGTAGGGGTAGCTGTGTCCTACCGGTCGCTGATTCGCGGAGGCCACGTAATGGCAGTCGGGATTCTGGAGGTACCTGAGCTTTGCAAACGGTATGAATCCCCACCAGTCGAAGTGTCCTGAAGAACCGTCGTGCACAACACGGCCGAAGCCGCGTTTGCGAATGGGAAACGTCCCGGCCGGGATAATGGCGATGTTGCCGTCCTTATCGGCGTAGGCGAAATTCTGGGCGGGCACGCAGAGGTTCTTGAGCGCGTTAAGGAAATCATCGAAGTTCTTTGCCCTGTTGATCTCCAGGAACACACGTATCTCGTCCGACGGCTGATGTCCAACCCACTGCATCGTCACGGTCCGCCCCGTGTGCGTCAGGACCGGTCCGTGGGATGAGAGCTCTATCGGTACCGTTCTCGTCCCGGCACCTCGTATTGCGAACTCTTCCTCGACGGTCTCGAAACGGCGCCATCTCAACCCGTATCGGTACTTTGACGGATCCTTCGCATGGACTTTCTCGTAGAAGTAGTCCACGACATCCGCCTGTGTGTTGGTCAAGCCCCACGCGATATGATCATTGCGTCCCACCAGAACGCCCGGTATTCCCGGAAACGTGCCGCCGGCGACGTTCAGATCGTCGGCGACGAGATGTGCCAGGTACCATACCGACGGCAAGTTGAACTCCATATGGGGGTCGTTGCACAGGATCGGTTTGCCGGTTGCGGACTTGGTGCCGTCAACCGCCCAGTTGTTGCTTCCTGAACCGCTGTTCAGTCGCTGCCAGAAACCGGTGCGGCGTGCGCGGTCGAGGACGTCGCGGGCGGCGTCGATCAGGCCGGGTACGTTCTCGGGAACCTCGCTGTGGAACTCGCGCCGTTTCACTAATTTCTTATCCGGCACGATCGGTACCTCGTACGGTCGGTCGTGGGGAAAGAGCTGATCGATACCGTCGGCACCGAGCTTGTCCGCCACGGTGAGAAGCCATAGGTCGTCGAAGGAGCCGCAGAGCAGCCATGCGACGTACCTCAGGAAGGCCAGCGTGTCCGCCGCACTCCATGGTTCCATGGTGTACCCGAGCCGTTTGAAATAGGCCGGCAGCTCGTCCGGAAGTAATTTCGCCACGTATGAGTTGATGCCGCGCGCATAAGCCACCAGACACCGGCGCGAGGGGCCGTCCTCCTCCATCGCGTCAAGACACTTCTCGGCGACACGCCTGAACCCGAGCGTTCGACAGAAAACGTCCTGCTCGAACGCGCTCTCGCCGAGCAGCTCCGCCATCCTCCCTTGTGACATCCGCCGGAACATGTCCATCTGCCACATCCTGTCCTCGGCGTGGACATAGCCGAGTGCGCAGGTGACGTCTTCCACGGTGCCGCCGTAAATGTGGGGTATACCGTGTTTGTCCCGGAGTATCCTGACGTCGTTCTCGAGTCCGGATATTTTCGCCGTCTTTGCCACCAAATTCGTCTCCTGCGAGCGGATCATGCCCTCAAACGCGCCGTTCGATTATATGCGATAGACCGGGATAACGCAAGGGATGGACCGCCGAAACCGGCAGCACCGTTCCCCTCTGTTAGCTGATCGGAACCGAGGCTCGCGGAAGCCGCATCGTGCCTTACTGGTCAGAACAAACGTTCTCCGGCCTTGCAGTGAGCGGCGGCACCTTGACCGCCTCGCGGGTGTATTCCATCCCGTCCCGTCGTGTATCGGGCGGTATGGGCCAGGACGCCCTGAGTTCGTCGCGGTAGAGACCGATCTTCTCGATCGGGATGCGTTTGTAGCCTTGCTTGTATGCAGGCGAGTCGTCCCGCAATTGGAAGTTGTCCTGTTGCGGTGCGATGAAGAGCGGATCGGCGATAATCGAGTGGGCATCAAAACCGCGCTCGCGCCACTCATCCCACAGGAGCGTTTTCCCATCCGTTTTGCCGTACGAAGTCGCACGGATGCGGACGGGGAGACCGAAATGGTAGATAGTGTTCCAATCGAACTGCGATGTTTCCGGATCGAACGGCGCGAGGTTATAGATGATAGCGGCACCGTTCCGCCTGCGTGTCGAGGTGATACCCGCAAAATCGTCCGGCTCGTAGTACATGACGTTGCGCAGAAACGTGTTCCCGGCGGGACAGCGCGGGTCGTTCATATCGAGCAGTTCCGGGTACCGCGTGCTGTACGGCGGCTCGGTGTAGTTCATTGCCTCGAGCCGTTCCTGCATGACGTCCCAACAGTAGGCGTCCCATCGGGCATCGGTATGCAACGCGGGAATGCAGTCGACGAAAATGTTGTTCTCGATGAGATTGTCGCGACCGCCGCCGATCATCACCCCACAGAGCGGCACGCGGTAGAAGACGTTCCCGTAGACGATTGTCCCGCTCGAACAATCGTCGAGGTAGACGCCCCACGCCCAGTGTGGCGAATCGTAATAGTAGATACCGTGCTTGTTCGGTTCCTGGTTCGCAAGCCCGTACCCGTAGATGTCATGAAACTTGTTGTACCGGATGATGTTACCGCGCTGCGTCCAGTCGCGGCCCATGTAGAACCCGCCGTTGTCGGCGCCTTCGAGGCAGACGTGGTGGATCTCGTTGAACTCGAGCACGTGCTCGTTGCCGCCGAGAAGAATGGCGATATGCGGCGCGTCGTGTATCAGATTGTGCGCGATACGGTTCCCGACGCCGCTGATGTTCACGCCGGTCTGGTACGTTTTATAGAGGTTTGCGAAATGGTGGATATGGTTGTTAAGGGCATAATTGCCTGCGGGTGTCAGCGTCTTGCGGTCGCCGCCGGAAAGGGAGATACCGCCGCGACCTGTCCAGTGGATATCGTTACCGACGGCGCCGGTGTCGCGACCGCCGCCGATGACGATGCCGTAACCGCCGGTGTTTCTCACCGTGTTGCCTGCCACGATGCATGCCGTTCCGTTCTCTATCACAACGCCGTCGCCGCGACAGCATTCGATGGTGAGACCGCGAACCGTGACATGCGAAGCACCGCTCATTTTCACCACGGTGTCTGTCGTCGGTACTATGACGTCCCCCGCGTCGATCGGCTCAGGCGGCCAGAAGTAGAGGATGCCCGTTCGCCTGTCGGCGTACCATTCGCCGGGCGCATCGAGCTCTTCGAACAGGTTCTGATAAAAGTACCGGCGGCCCGGCTCGATGGTGTACGGCATCTCTTTTGCCAGCGTGATAATTGACTCGTCACGGTCGATGGCTGCCACGTCCACGATGGTCTGCCACCAGTTATAGTTCGGCCAGATGGATACCTGGCAGTCTTCAGGATGCGCCCCCCGGTTTGGCCGGTCGCCGAAATAGCCGAACTTTTTCGTGCTCCCCTGCTCCGGCACGAACGAGATGTATGTCCACTCGCCGCCTCGGATGTCGTCCGGATCGAGGTTCGGCCAGCGAGCGAGTATCTGCCGTTTGCCTTTGAAGAAGAGCTGGCGGAACGGGATGTTCGCCAAACCGAGCGATTTCAGGTCGCACTGGAGTATCTCCCCCTTGTACGGTCTGAACCCGGTGAGCTGGTGTCCCCCAACGAGCCTGACGTGTTCCGCACCGTAGTTTCGGTACACGACCGGTGCCTGTTCGCTCCCGCCATCTTCAGGACCGAGCGCAAACGTCTCGTCAAGATGATATGTGCCTTCACGTGCGAGAACCGTCGCGCCGTCAGGCAGTCTCCCAGCGGCTCTCAACGCGCGGATTTCATCTCGCGCCTTTGTGAGGGTAGCGCACGGCCCGTCCGTCTGAATCGCGTTGGGACTGCTCAGCCGTCCCGACCACGCGTCATTACCGTCGCCCGCGACATAGAGCTCCATTGGAGCGGCTATCGCCGCAATTATTGATGGTGTCATTGTGTAAAGCAGCACGAGCAACACAATGACCAATCGTCGTGCCGCAAGGAATCTGCCATTCTTTGTCCTCATGTAGAAGCTCCTTAATATCTGCTACAGGCAACGCGCATCGTCTCATTCTCCAGGCGCGTCGGCCCTGGCAGTCGAGTAAAACGTCTTGCCGTCGTGGATGGTGCGGCGGAGTTTGCGGGCGCGTTCGAGCGCTGCCAGGAGCTTCAGCGTTTCTGCGAGATGGATTCCCGCCGCTGCACTGACCTCTTCGGCGGTTACCGGCCGTCTCTCGGCGAGAGCCAGTATTGCCGACTCGTGTTCTGCCGCTGCCGCGGCGTACCGTGGTTCAGGTTCGACCTCCGCGATAATCTCGGCCTCCGGACCGAACAGTTGGCGAGCAGCCTCCATCCCTTCGTGGCTGAGCGGTTGGACGCTGGTCTCGGCAGGTGGACGAACCGGTGTGTTGAGTTGGACGCGATCCGGTCGAAGCCGCTGAACGAGCCGTGCCAGCTCGCGCACGTGAGCCTCATCGTCGTTCACGCCTCTTACAAGCATCACCTCGAGCCATATCACGCCGGCATACTCCTGCCTGAGCTGTTTTAAGCCTGTCACCAGGCATTCGAGCGTGAGCGATTCGTGCGGTCTGTTGATCTTCTGGAAGACGTCCTCCGTCGCGGCGTCGAGCGACGGCAGTATGAGATCGGCCTCTCTGACCGCCTCTCGGACTTCGGCGCGCACAAACATGGACCCGTTCGTCAGAACTGCCACCGGTTTGTCCGATACCTCTTTCAATCGATGGATAATCTCGCCGATACCGAGTTCAAGCGTCGGCTCGCCTGAACCTGACAGTGTTATATAGTCAATGTCGGACCGGGAGCTGAGCACGTCGCGTACTTCGTCAAGGAGCTGCTCGGGGTGCGAGAACCGTCTCCGCTCGACTGTGGGGCGGGGCGTTCTTCCGATCTGGCAGTAGATGCAGTTGAACGAACACGTCTTCATCGGGACGAGGTCAACGCCGAGCGACATTCCGAGCCGGCGCGATACTACCGGACCGAAGACTCTTGCGTGTTGCGCGGCCATTTCATTGAGTTCCTCTCGAAAAAGGGTATCGGAAATCGCCACGATCTCCGAAACGTCGTCTCGTTTTACATCGCGTCGTACGCCACGTCTATTGCGCGTCGCCCGCGCCCACGGCTCATTGAAGTCGCACAAGATCACCGGTTTTCACATTGTACACCGCGAACGAGGACCTCCCCCACGCTTGCGTAACGAGGAGAAGCTTCGTGAGGTCGGGCGACGGCAGCAGCCGGCCGAACGGTTTCTCCACTGTGGCGAGACGGTCCATCTCGCCGGAAGTGAGGTCGACGCTGGTGCATACGGTCTCGTTACTGGCCGTTATCGCGACGAAAAACATGCTCGCCTCCTCGTTCCAGGCGGCATAGAGCACACGGTTGAACCGTTCCGGCAGCGGCAGCACGGTGGTGAAGGCGATGTTCATAACGTTAAGGTAACATTTCCCGGTCGCATCCTTCCAGAAATAGCAGACGTTTGTCCCTCCGGGGGACCAGACCGGCACCATGTAAAGCGGGTTGATGACCCGTTTGGGATGGATTCGTACCGTTCCGACGTCGCTCACCACGTTCATCCAGAACGCCTCCGTCGGGCGCATTGCCGTCCTGACGGGAGGCGCGGCGCTCGTCATGAACGCTATCGCCTTGCCGTCGGGAGCCCATACCGGTGGTCCTGCCAGGTGGCCATACTGCACCACCGGCAACGTGTACCGTTCGCCTTCGATCTTGACCAACCGGAGATACAGCTTCGCCTTCTTGTCGGCAGTATCGTCGCCGCCGCCGCGGTAGCCGAACGCGGCCGCGAGCGGGTTGACCGGACCGGCGGCGAGAAGGAGCTTGTTGTCCCGTGATGCAGGCGACGAGCCGTCGAAAAAGACGCGATGAACCGGTGGATGGACGTCATCGAACGTATCAACTGTCTCATCGTCGGTGTTCAACAGCAGGATGGAACCGTCTTTCTCGACAACGATCCGTGAGCTATCGGGACTCCACCCGAGCGCAACGCGTTTCGCGGGACTGCCCAGGCCGATCGTGTCCGGAGCGCTGCGGTCAAGGTGTGCGATCTGCACCAGGGCTTCCCCTTCGCGTGGTACAGAACCAACAGCGATACGCGCGCCGCTCGGCGACCATACGACTGCTTGAAACCGTTCACCTTTGAGACGTGTCTCGGCGTCCGAGCCGTCGTTTTTAGAGACGCGCAAAGCGTCCGTATCGCGTGCCTCTCTGGCGATGAACGCGACGTTTGTCGAGTCCGGCGACCAGGACGCACGGAGCGGTGCCGATTCCAATGCAGTTGACGACGCTGCCTGTGCCGTCAATGTTATACCGGCAACACAGACGAAAAGGGCGTGTGAAAACTGCGGTGTCGACCGTGCTCTCGTGATCAATCTCCTCACATTCCTCTGTGGTCACGCGTTGTCAGGGGTTCATGCCATGCCGTAGTTTATCATGATGTGCGCCAACCTGCCAATCGTAGATGACTCTCGCCGCGAGACTGCAGGGAGCGACAACCGCCTTGACAGCGAACCCCCGGCGCGATAGTCTCTTCTTGGGGCAGATAGGGGGGCAAGCGACTTCCCGGTGATAGGAGGAACGACATGAAAAGCGCGATGGGGACACGCGACCGTTTCTTGAGAGCCTTGTTCGTAGCGCTGGCGGTCGGTCTTGGATGGGGCGTTCGCGGCGATTTCGGTCACCTGCTTGGGGCGATGTTCCCCGGCGCGGCGCTCGGACTGGGGTTCGCTTACGTCACCGGCCAGAAGTCCATGTTCAAGTGGATGCCGCTGCTCGGCGCGATAGGCGGGTTGGGCATCTCGACCGGTGGCGCGATGAGCTACGGTATCCTTCACGGGTACGCCAAGTCGGATACGTTCATCAACTACTCGTACGGTTTCTTCACGCTCGTCCTGCAGGGTGGTGCATGGGGATGTTTTGGGTGCGCGCTGCTCGGGTTGGCGCTCGAGAAAGAGCGGCTCAAGGCGACCGAGCTGGTCAGCGCGATCGCGACAGTATACATTACCGGTGCGGCCGTCTACTTCCTCGTCGTCACCCTGGGCGGTTTCCACATCAACCCGCCTCGGTCCGATCTCTCAATCGGGTATACAGGCGGCGTGATAGGGCTTTTCGTCTGGCTCGTGCTCAACAAGAAACGGTACGGCTTCAAAGGTGCTCTGTGTGGCTACATCGGGTTCGGCCTAGGTATGGCGCTGGGCAGATTCCTGGCGAATGTGAGCTATCTCCAACCGTTCTCGGTGAACCACTGGAATATCATGGAGGTTAGCTGCGGATTCATCGGCGGGTTTGTGTTCACGTTCGGGATGCTCGGGAAGAAGTTCCCGGAACTGCCCGAGGGCGAGGGGTACCCGCTGCTAAGCGTGTACGGCGTGTTCTACGTCATGGCGTTTATTCCGGTCATGCACAGGCTGCGCAGAATCAGGCCCGAAGAGAAGTTGCAGCAGTGGGCGGCTTCGTTGGAATCGTACGGTTATGCGAACCCCGAACTGTTGAGCCGGATGATCCTGGCTGCGATCCACGTCGTCTGTTTTCTTGGGTTCGTCGGGGCAGGAATCTGGCTCTACCTCCATTTCCGGAACAAGCACCGGTTCGCGGCGTTTCCCGTGCTCTACTTTTCGGGTCTCATGCTGCTCATCCAGAACCTGAACGCCCTGTTTCCGTTCTACCCGCGGCAACCGAGATCGATCAACATGCACTTTGTCTTCTGGATACTGTATGCGCTCATGATCGCATACGCCATCTTGCGCAAACCACGTGATGTGACCGACCCGGACGACGTGGCCGAACGGATCCACTGGCGCAAGTGGGTGGCGGGTGCCGTGGCGGTCTTCGTGTTCATCATCGTCATGGCAGGGTTTGTGAACGGCGAGAAAACGATGGCGTCCGCGAACACTCGGTGGCCGCTCTGGTCATGGCGACAAGGTCCGCACACTCGGTAGAGCTAGCTTGAACAGGCGCGTCGCTCTTCCGAGAACCGGCAGGGATGCAGGTAGGACGGGCGTCTCGTCGAAGATGCGCCGAGGCGTACCCGTCGTCTCATGGGCAAGATGCCCGTGCCACCCCGATACTGGTTTATCTCGTTAGAGACTGTTAGTCTGGCCGTTCGCGGCCCGTTATCCGCCAGGCACCGTCGGCCTCTTTCGTCGCGACGAGCGCCATGTCGCGAGAGCCCATCGGCGAGTCGAACGTGATCGGGCCGAGCTTTGCCGTGTTACCTTCGATCTTTATTTCGGCGTCATCGACCAAGACTTCCACCTCGAACTCCTTAAACCTCGGTACAAACTCGCGGAGCCGAGAGACCATCTCATCGTAGGTGCCGCCGCGCGAGGTCTGGTAGTTTTTCGAGTACAAGCTGATGAGTTTGTCGACGTCCCCCTCTTCCAGGGCCGCCTTGTAGTTCGTGAGCAGTTCCCCGAGCAGCTCCTCATCGCTTGGTCCGCCACGCAACATGGCGCACCCGGTCGCCACGTAGAGCAGCGCTACAGCCATTGTCAACACCGCAGCCGTTCGAACGTTCTTCATACCGTTCCACCTCCCTCCCAGATGTCTCCTGCGTTAGACCATCCCCTCCGTCGGAAAAGTCGTACTCCGCGCGGAATCTTATCACGGGTGAGCAGACAGGACAAGAAGAAAACCGCGTGCACAGCGCGTGCTGCTGTGACGGCGGACAGACATTCCTCTCTGTCAAGGCAGATGCATGAGGTGCGAGAATCTGCGGTCGCCCCAGAAGAAAGGCGCCTCGCCCTTATTTCTCCAGTTTACGCCAATTTCCGGGACGGGATGACGAACGTTCTATCCGAACGTCGAGGATATCCAGTCGCCGACGTAATGGCTTATGACGACCACTATCAGGGCAATGCCGACGTGCTCAGCAACCATCTTCCAGCAGCTTGTGGCTTGGCTCCTGGCAATGCCGTAACTGAGAATACCCAGTACGGCAAGGCCCCAAATCACGCTGACCACCATAGCGGTTTCAAGCTCGCAAAGCAGGACGGGGACAATAAATGTCAGTGCAAAAACGAATTTCGAGGCGAACGTGGCGATTGTTGATTCCCATATTTCCGCCGCGTCGTGTCGGTTCTCCGACTCTTCGGATATGTGGATGCCCAGTGCGTCGGAGAACGCATCGGCTATCGCTACCGTCAAAATGCCGCCGATAACCGCGAGTCTGGAATGAGTACCGGAATGGAGCCCTACCATTATCCCCAGCGTCGTTATTATTGCGGAGGTTAAACCAAAGCTGAAACCGGTCTTTATGGAATGCTTAATCGTCACCGTCAAATACTCTCAGCCCGAGTTTCTGTTCGTGGTTTACACATATTACAGCAGCTTTTCTGTGTAGTCCACCCTTACTATACCTTAACTGCGCCCGCGGTCGAGCCTGTTTGCCGCAAAGTACGCCGGAAATGCCGCCTATTCTTCCACGCGACCGCCGAGGTATCGTGCGAGAAAGGTCTCTGCCGCTGTGTAGAACCTGAGCCGATTCTCGGGCCTGGCAAGACCATGTCCCTCGTCCGGGAACACCATATACTCGACGACCTTGCCTTTGCTGCGCAGCGCGTGGACGATCTGTTCGCTCTCGGCTTGCTTGACTCGCGGATCGTTTGCTCCCTGTGCGATCAGTGTCGGAATGCCAATCTGGTCCGCTTTGAACAGCGGCGAACGGGTCTTCAGGAACTCCCCTTCTGTATCCGCATCACCGACCCGTTCGTAGAAGAGCGTGCGCATCGGCTTCCAGTACGGTGGTGCGGAGTCGATCAAGGTAATGAGGTTGCTTGGACCACATCCGTCGATCGCGCACGCGAAGACGTCGGGTGCCAGCGCAGCGCCGACCAGGGCGGCGTAGCCGCCGTACGACCATCCGTATATGGCGACGCGTTTGGGGTCGGCGATGCGTTTCATCACAGCCCAATGCACGGAATCTACGAGGTCATCGTGCATCTTGGCACCCCACTGCCGACTGCCGGCGTTCAGAAACCGTTTGCCGTACCCGGTCGAGCCTCGAAAGTTGACTTGCAAACAGGCGTACCCCCGGTTCGCGAGCCATTGCGCCTCCGGATCGAACCCCCAGAGGTCGCGATCCCATGGACCGCCGTGCACCTTCAGCACCATAGGCAGATTCCTGGCTTCTACCCCGACCTGAAGCGTAAGGTACCCGTGAAGGGCGAGTCCGTCACGCGCTCGCAGTACTACAGGTGTCATGGGCGCCAGCGTATACTGGGTGAGCTTCGGCCGGTCAGTGAAGAGCAACGTGGCGTTCTGCGTTTGCCGGTCAAACAGGTAGAACGGGGTCGGCCCGTCGTCCGTGGTGAACCCTATCACCCAGTGTCTGTCGGATCCGTCCCGGTTGAGGAGGAAAAAATCGCCCTGATGAATCTTCCTGATCGCTTCCACATCCTTGTCGATGCTGGTATCAAGCACCTGCACGTGTCCCCGGTCTTTGACGACGCTTACCGTTTGGACTTGATGCGTACGAGGATGGATGATGACGGCGCCGATATCATACTCCGGATCGGAAGCGAGAATGGTCTGTGCACCGGTATCGATGTCAATCTCGACGAGCCGCATGGTGTCGGCGCCGCGGCTGTCACGCAGGTATATTCCTCTACCGTCCGGGGTGAACGCAATCGCGGAACACAGATTATCTTCCGGCTGCCACACCACCAGTTGGCGCCACGGACTGTCGTTATTGTCGCGGACGCGTAAGACAGCGCTCCCGTCTGCAATTATCGCTCGCGCCGCTCTCACTCGGAAATCGTGGTCCGCCAGCCATTCGACCACGTCACCGGGGTTCTCGGTGTCCAGCACCACAGCGCCGGTATCGAGGTTGAACCTGTACACGTCGAAACAGCGTCGGTCGCTAAGGTTGAGACAGAGCAGTATTTGGTCGGGAAAGTCGGGGTCGATACGCAAAATCTGGGCGCGAACGCCGGGAAACGGGGTCACGTCACGAGTGGTATCTGTTGTCAGATCGATCGAGTACACATGCCAGTTTTCGTCACCGTCGGAATCTTGCAGGTAGAGGATGTGACGGTTGTCTTGTGCCCAAAAGTACCGCCGTATACCGCGCTTCTCGTCGCGCGTGACCACTCTGTCATCGTTTTTTCCGAGGGTGCCCACCCAGATGTTGAGCACGTTGTCTTTGGGTGCGAGATGGGCAATACGGGTACCGTCCGGGGATATTTGCGGTGCGGTTTTCTCCGGGTCGCCGAAAAGGATCTCTCGGGGGATCAGCGGGGAAACCTGAGCAGGTGCTTGGACGGAGATGCACGTCAGGACGAGCGCGTAAAATAATACACGGTTTCTTCTTCTCTGTGGGTCACGTCGAAGCATTGCGCCGTCCCGCTCCCATACGGAGTTGTGGACGCGTACCTCGGTTGGGTACAGCTCTTTCGGTAAGGATATGCACTGCATAATCGCAGTCGCGGCACGCAGCGCAGCAAGCTGACTTCGTATTGTACCGCGGCAGTGCCTTGCTCGGCCGTCGTGCTCATCGCCAGTGCGCTGATGAACTTGCTACACTCCGTTCGACGACACTCCGGTGCTCACGGTGTAGGTGGTGACACGTTCTATCCCGAGCACGCTGCTATTCTTGGCGTTCAGGGGCTGTACGCCCGGTACACCGTCACCGTTCGGAGCCCAGTTCTGTGGCGATATCGTTCTTTCTCGCGTTTTTCCAGAGTGCCGGAGGCCTCGCGCAGTCTTGCTAGTACCTTCGGGGCGGTCCACCCCCTCTTCTTTGTCTGCTACCGCCGCCACCGCCACCGCCGGGTTTCCGCTCCGACCGAGCTTCGTCGACTCTGAGGGTGCGTCCTTTGAAATCAGAGCCGTCCAGTGCCTCCTTTGCTTTCTCAGCCTCGGCCGAAGCAGACATTTCAACAAAACCGAAACCTCTCCCTTCGATAATGTTGACCTGTCTCACCGTACCATGGGCGGAAAACAGCTCTTCCAGCTCCTGGCTCGTTGTCGAGTAGCTCAGGTTACCTACGTAGAGTTTGCTGCCTCGCATCGTGACCTCTCTTTACGTTTCTCTTTCTTCTCTGTCCAATAACGTTTTCCGGGAGGCAGTAGCGAGATAGCAGTACTGCTTGCTCCTGCAGCAACATTATCAAATCAGAGAATCCCCGGTTGAACCATGTTTATCAGAGTTTAGTCAGTCGTTCCTGATCACCCCCTTCCACAGTGATCACCACCGGTCGTCCGGGCACTATTCGTCGGGTTAGCAACGTGCCAGGTATTGGGAGAATAGTCCGGGTCCTTATACAGATAAGCTCCGTTGACCGCGACGCCCGTGTTAGCTGAATTGTCATGCGCCCCGAGGATGCTTTCGCCCCCGGGGAATCGTCGTCGTTTTCACCTGTTGCTTGTCAGATTCACGATCACAACACTTGTTCATCACAGTGTCTTCAACGCCGGTCGGTCATTGAACGCGCGTCGCTAGCGGAGCCCGGAACGCGGGTTGCGAACGAATACCGGAACGTGATGATTGGTCGAACACCCTTATCATACACCCAGCAGGTACTTGATCGCAAGAGAAAATTCCTTAAGCGGCTTTTCCAAGACGCGGTCAGCTTCCAAGGACGTCACGCGCACGAGCCGAGACCTGCCTTCGTGGTCGTTGTTCCGGCGGGTTGTGTGCTGCCACAATGTGCCAGGAGCCCGGAACGCGGCGCTCGGTGTTGACATTACTCCCCGGCCTTTGCTAATCTGCAGCGGTGATGGTGCGCGTACCGAGGTGCGGAACTCAGGCAGGTTTACCAGAACGGAGGGATGCGACATGGGACCGGTTCTGCTGGTTGTAGCGATACTGCTGGGGTTGATACTGCTGTGGTTCGTCCTGACGTACAACGGGCTGATAGGGATGCGCAATCGCGTGCGTAACGCCTGGTCCCAGATAGACGTGCAGCTCAGACGTCGGTATGACTTGATTCCAAACCTCGTGGAGACGGCCAAGGGGTACATGAAACACGAACGGGAAGTGCTTGAAAACGTCACCAAAGCGCGCCAGCAGGGGATAGACGCCACGACGGTCAAAGACCAGGCGGCTGCCGAGAACACCATTACGGCAGCGTTGCGTCAATTGTTCGCGGTCGTGGAAAACTATCCCGATCTCAAGGCGAACCAGAACATGCTCGCCTTACAGGAAGAGTTGACGAGCACGGAGAACAAGATATCGTTCGCGAGACAATTTTACAACGACAGCGTGATGAAGTATAACACCAGGATACAGCGGGTTCCCACGAAGATTGTCGCCGACATGTTCAACTTCAAGGACGAGGACTTCTTCGAAATCGAAGAGGGTGAGGCGCGGGAACCTGTCAAGGTGAAGTTCTAACGGTCCATGTACGAGCTCATTGCCGCCAATAAACGCAACTCGTGGATGCTGGCCGTGGTAATGCTGCTGCTCCTGTGCGCTCTGGGGTTCTTTATCGGACAGGCGTGGGGTGCGTGGCAGATCGGTGTGGCGGGCGCGTTGATCGTCGCTTTGGTGATGGCGTTGACGAGCTTTTTCGGCGGCGCCAAAATCGTGATGGGGATCAGCGGGGCGCGTGAAATACAGAAGAGGGACAACCCGCAACTGTTCAACGTGGTCGAGGAGATGGCCATAGCAGGTGGGTTGCCGATGCCGCGCGTCTTCGTCATTAGCGACTCTGCGCCGAATGCGTTCGCCACAGGTCGAGACCCGCAGCACGCTATGGTGGCGGTCACCACAGGGTTGCTCGACAAGCTGAACAGAAGCGAGCTCCAGGGCGTGATCGCTCACGAGATGTCCCACATCAGAAACTACGACATAGTGTTCGCGATGATGATGGCGGTGATGGTCGGGGTCATCGCGTTGCTCTGCGACTTCTTCTTACGCAGCACGTTTTACGGCGTGGGCCGCCGTTCATCGCGACGCAGCAAGGGCGGCGGGGGGATCGTCGTGCTTATCGCGATACTGCTGGCAATTCTGGCGCCGATCGTCTCCAAGCTTATCCAGCTTGCCGTGTCACGACAGCGCGAGTATCTCGCCGACGCGTCGGCCGTGGAGCTTACGCGAGACAACGAAGGTCTTGCGTCCGCTCTGGAGAAGATATCCGGCGATAAGGAAGTGCTCGAGGTGGCAAACCGGGCGACACAGCATCTCTATATCGTGAACCCGATAAAGCCGTTCGAGAATCGTGCCAAAGCGCTGTTCAGCACGCATCCGCCGATTAAGGAGCGTGTTGGACGGATTCGTGCGATCGTTCCGGGACACGCCGGGTGATCCTCTCGCATCAGCGAGAACGGTAGTTCGCAAGAGCTCTGCCCCCCCGAATCGCCGGATAAATGCATGCTTGTTGATGCTATCGGGTTGCACCGAGTCGCTTCTCTGGCAGCGTGGAGGTGCACCTAATCGGTGTCATGTAGCGCCGCCGTCTCGGCGGCAGGCGCGAAGGCGTCCCGCCCTCGCTGTCGCGGGCGAGACGCCCACAAGACTGCCGGCAAGATGCCAGCGCTACTCCCACTGGCGGGCGATTTGAGTGTCGCGACGCTGTTTGACAACAGCTATCGGTGCTGCTAGATTCCTACGAGTTTGTTCGTCGGGATGGGGTCGATTGCAGGAGGCTACCGTTATGAAACTCAGGATCGGTGCTTTGTTATTGCTCGGACTACTTGCTTGCGCGCTATGCGCAGCGCAGCTTCAGGTTGCGGAAAGCCCTGTCTCGGCCGATACCGCCTCCGAGCGTAAAGCGGACCGGTTCGATGTCCAGGCGCACGCCGGCGGGAAAGGATGGGTGTT
>Ga0180433_10001446_pt1 | contig 39568 bp, 25 predicted proteins | sample SS_ome_8_FD_132980 | JGI IMG/M metagenome (GOLD analysis project Ga0180433, IMG submission 132980) | Hypersaline lake sediment archaeal communities from the Salton Sea, California, USA - SS_1_D_1 metaG | ecosystem: Environmental > Aquatic > Non-marine Saline and Alkaline > Hypersaline >... | reverse complement strand
GGTGTCAGATATTTCTGGTTTTAAATATGAGGGTTTAAAATACGAGGAGCCGCTTAATGTCAAACTTGCATATTGGCAAGGGTAATATACGTAAGGCGTTTGGTGTCATTGAGGATATCGTTGAAGTGCCAAACTTGATTGAGATTCAGTCAAATTCTTTCAATGACTTTGCACAATTGGATTACTTGCCTTCCGAGCGTAAAAATATTGGTCTTGAGAAGGTTTTAAGGGATATTTTCCCAATAGACTATAATGGGAAATTGTCGTTGGAGTATGCTAGTTATACTCTTGGTAATTGGGAGTGTACATGCGGCAAACTGACTGGAGTTGAAAACAGGTACAGTTGGAATTGTTCCTCTTGTGGAAAATCAGATTGTTCTAGATTGCCTGAAGATTTTTCTTGTAAATTTTGCAAGAAAAAAAAGGCTAAGTACAAAAGATGTACAAACTGCTTGTCGAGGGTCGCGGTAAAGATGCCGATGACGCTCGATGAGTGTCGTTCAAGTGGTCAGACATTCCAAATGCCGCTTAGGATAAAAATTCAATTGATTAGCTGGGATGTCAATGACAAAGGCAAAAAGACGGTAAGAGATATCAAGGAACAAGAGATATTTTTTGCTGACTTGCCCGTTATGGCCGACATTAAAGAAGAGAATGGGAAATTCGAACTGGGAAGTTTGGGTACCTTTTTGATTAACGGTGTCGATCGGGTTGTTGTTAGTCAGCTTCACCGGTCTCCTGGTGTTATTTTCTCTCAAAGTAAAAAAATAAAAGATTTTAGAGGAAGGCCATATTATCTTGCGCGTATAATACCAATGCGTGGCTCATGGCTTGATTTTGAATTTGATAGTAGTGATCATTTGTACGTTCGTATAGATAAAAGAAAAAAGATTTTAGTTACAACCTTTTTGCAAGCTTTAGGTATTGAAAGAGATGAAATAATTTCTCTTTTTTACAAGTTTGATTCTATTCATGTGAAAAAGGGAGAATTTTTCAGAGTTGTTGATGATTCTCTTGTTGGGCAACGAATAGAAAAAGGTATGCTGCCAGAAAATTTGGAGAAAAAATTTCTGGGAAGAAAGATTACAAAAGAGGTTATTAAGCAGCTTAAAAAAGCAAAAATAAATGTGCTTCCTATCCGAAAAACGTCTCTTGTTAATCGGGTGTTCGCAAAGGATTTGGTAGATCCTGAAACTGGAGAAATACTTATTGAGCAAGGTCAGATATTTACAGAAGAACATTTTGGCTTATTTAAAGGGGTCAAAAAAGAGACAGAGTTTGACGTTATAGCTTCTTCAGGGTATGTGTTCCAACCGACCATAGCGATGACATTGTCCATAGATCGTTGTCATTCAGAGGCCGATGCTTTAAAAGAGTTGCATTCAAAGGTTTGGCCTGGCGACAGTTCTTCGATAAAAGGGGTCAAAGAAAGATTATTCAATTCCCTTTTCAATGAGCGTTTTTATGATTTGACCAGAGTTGGTCGAATTAGAATGAATAGAAAGTTAGGTCTTGATATTGATCAAGATAAAAGTTGCTTAACACAGGAAGATATCATTGCAACGGTGCGATACTTGGTCAATCTAAGAGAGCGTGGTGAAGGCCAACTTGATGACATTGATCACTTAGGCAATAGACGGGTAAGGCTTGTCGGTGAACTTCTTGCAAATCAGTTGTACCAAGGGTTTTTAAGAATCGAAAGAATCGTCAAAGAAAGATTCAGAATGCAAGAGGCCCATGGCGTCTTGATGCCTCAAGATTTTCTTAATGTTAAACCGTTAAATGCTGTTTTAAGAGAATTCTTTGGATTGGGGCAATTGTCTCAGTTTATGGACCAAACAAATCCTTTATCGGAAGTTGCGCATAAAAGAAGATTGTCTGCGTTAGGGCCTGGAGGTGTTTTAAAAGACCGGGCAACGTATGAAATTCGTGACGTTCACACTTCTCACTATGGAAGAATCTGTCCGATTGAAACGCCAGAGGGGCAAACAGTTGGTTTGATTTCCTCTTTAGCTACCTATGCAATGGTAAACGATCTTGGGTTTATAGAAACTGCGTATCGACCAGTTAAAAAAGGTAAAATACAAGACGAAGTTGTATTTCTTGATGCGTTTCAAGAAACAAAAAATTATATTGCGCAAGCCCGATCAGTAGATTTAAAAAAGAAAGATAGGTTTCCAGCAGGTGAGATTGTAGTAAGGCACGAAGGTAACTACTTATTTATTGATCCGGAAAATATTGATTATATAGATCTTTCACCAAAACAGCTTGTTTCTGTCTCTGCGGCTCTTATTCCTTTCTTAGAACATGATGACGCGAGTCGTGCGTTAATGGGTTCCAACATGCAACGTCAGGCTGTTCCTATCATAAGGACGCAGGCTCCTGTTGTGGGAACTGGCATGGAAAAAGAAGTGGTTAAAGCTTCGGGTGCTGTGTTGGCTGCGAAAAAGCCTGGGGTAGTCGAGTATGTGTCTTCAGAAAAAGTTGTTGTTCGTTATGATAAGTCTGCATTTAAGACGGTTGAAGATTGGATAGCAAATAGTATTGAAACGTTTTATTTAAGAAAATTTGAACGTTCAAGTTATTGTACATGGATTCATCATACACCAATTGTAAAAGCAGGAGAACGAATCGAGGCAGGAGATGTTTTAACCAATGGCTCTGCGATAGAAAATGGTGAGTTGGCACTTGGTGCAAACCTTGTTGTTGCATTCATGTTGTGGCATGGGTATAACTTCGAGGATGCTATTGTTATTAATAAGCGATTAGTTTCTGATGATATTCTTACCTCTGTGCACATAGATGAATACGTTGTTGATGCGCGAGATACAAAGTTGGGTCCAGAAGAAATTACAAGAGATATTCCTAACATTAGTGAAAAAGACCTTGAAGGTTTGGATGATGACGGAATTGTGCGAACAGGAACACGCGTTAAGCCTGGAGATATTTTAGTTGGTAAAGTTACGCTTAAGGGTGATATTCAATATTCTCCAGAAGAAAAATTGTTGCGTGCGATATTTGGAGAAAAATCTCGAGAGGTAAGAGATACGTCGCTCAGAGTTCCACCAGGGGTTGAAGGAACTGTTGTTGATGTAAAGATTTTTTCAAGAAGTGGTATAAGAAAAGATAGGCGATATAAAAAAGAAGTTGAAAAGAAAGCGAAAAAGCTGGATCAAGACTTTGAGCATCACTTTACCTTTTTAGGAAAAATGGTTTTAAATAAAGCTGTTGAAGAGCTAAAAGGTAAAAAACCTTCTGGAAAAGTTGTTGCATCGTTGTTGAAAAAAGGTGTTTTTGACAAAGAGCAACTCGAAAAACTTGATGTTGAAAAGGTTTTGTCTTTAAAATCACAAGATAAAAAGGTTACCGAAATCATTGCAAACTTGCGGGAAACATTTGAAACGCAAATGAGAGTGTTGACCAGTTTGAAAGAAGAAAAAATAAACAAGTTTAAAAAGGGTGATCCGCTACCTTCTGGTGTTATCAAGATGGTAAAAGTCTACGTTGCGATGAAACGTACTGTTTCTGTCGGAGATAAGATTGCTGGAAGGCACGGAAACAAAGGTGTTGTCTCTAATATTGTTCCAAGAGAAGATATGCCGTGTCTTGAAGACGGAACTCCGGTAGATATTGTACTGAATCCGCTTGGTGTTCCTTCTCGTATGAACGTTGGTCAGATTTTAGAAACATTACTTGGACTTACGTCATACGAAGTTTCAAAGCAATTTAAAGATGTATTAGATGATGGTGGTTACAGTCAAACAAATAAAATGCTCAAAAAATATTACGGTAAAGAATTGATAGATGCATATGAAAAAGAGCATGGTAAGGACGGAGTAATAGAACTTGGGAAGAAAACCGCAAAGACTGGTTTGCTTTACAAGACTTCTGTGTTTGATAGTGCAGATTATCAAGAAGATATAAAACCTATGTTACGTGATTTGAACTTACCTGAGTCTGGTTCTTTTAGATTGTGTGATGGAAGAACTGGTGAATATTTTGATCAACCAGTTACCGTTGGTATTATGTACATTATGAAACTGAATCATATGGTTGATGATAAGTTGCACGCAAGATCTGTTGGGCCGTACTCACTTGTGACACAACAGCCGCTTGGTGGTAAAGCTCAAAAAGGTGGGCAAAGATTGGGTGAGATGGAAGTGTGGGCTCTCGAAGCGTATGGTGCTGCTTATACCTTGCAAGAAATGTTAACGTATAAATCAGACGATGTGACTGGAAGACATAAAGTGTATGAGGCTATTGTCAGGGGTGATGATATCCCTGAGCCGGGACTTCCTGAGTCGTTTAATGTCTTGGTCAAAGAGCTTCAGAGTTTAGTATTGCGTGTGGATTTATTCAAGAGAGGCAAGGAGGAAGTCTGTGAGTAAAAAAAATAATTTGCTAGAAAGATTTCGGGAATATATAAACATTACGAAGTTTAATGCTGTGAAGCTTACTTTAGCTTCTCCTGAAAAAATTAAGTCTTTGTCTTATGGTGAAGTTAAAAAAATAGAAACCATTAACTATAGAACATTAAAGCCAGAGCGAGATGGGCTTTTTTGTGCTCGTATTTTCGGGCCAGTCAAGGACTGGGTATGTAATTGTGGTAAGTACAAAAGAATGAAACACCGCGGTATTACCTGTGAAAAATGTGGTGTCGAAGTTATACAATCTCGGGTACGAAGAGAAAGAATGGGGCATATTGATCTTGTTGCTCCGGTTTGTCATATCTGGTTTTTAAAAGGTATTCCAAGTTATCTCGGTTTGATAATGGATATGCCGATTAAAGATCTCGAGCGAGTGATATACTTTGACTGCTACATGGTTGTTCATCAAGGAAAATCACCATATCCAAGAAAAACACTTCTAACAAATGCGGAATATGAAAGCTATATGGAGTCTCATGAAGATGATATAGACTTTGTCGCAGAAAGTGGTGCAGAAGCTATAAAATTGATTTTGGAATTAATAGATTTAGACCTTGAGATTGCCAACTTAGAAAAAGAATATATCAATACAACATCTGTGGCAGTTCGTCATAAAATAATGCGAAGAATAAAGGTGTTCGTTGGCTTGAAACAGTCAAGCATTCGACCAGAATGGATGGTCATGTCAGCGTTACCGGTATTACCGCCAGATCTTAGACCACTAGTACCATTAGAGGGTGGTCGTTTTGCAAGTTCTGACTTAAACGAACTATACAGAAGAGTATTAAATAGAAACATTCGATTGCAAAGATTAATGGAGATAGAGGCTCCTTCGGTTATCATAAAAAATGAAAAAAGAATGCTTCAAGAATCTGTTGATGCGCTCATTGATAATGGAAGAAGAGGACAGCCGGTCAGAGGTTCAAACAAAAGACCATTAAAATCTTTGAGTGAAATGCTCAGGGGTAAGCAAGGAAGATTTAGGCAAAACCTGCTTGGTAGACGTGTTGACTATTCCGGACGTTCTGTTATTGTCGTTAACCCAGAATTGAATATTGATCAATGTGGTTTGCCAAAAATAATGGCGTTAGAATTATTCAAGTCTTATGTATATGCGGGACTATTAGAAAGAGAAATTGCGGCTAATTTGCGTATTGCAAAAAAGATGGTTGAAAACCTCGATGAAGAAATTTGGGACGTTTTAGAAGACGTCGTAAAAGATCGAGTTGTTCTCTTAAACCGTGCACCAACGTTGCACCGTTTAGGTATTCAGGCGTTTTATCCGATACTTGTTGATGGAAAAGCAATTACGCTTCACCCATTAGTTTGTTCAGCCTTTAACGCTGACTTTGACGGTGACCAAATGGCGGTTCACTTACCGTTGAGTAAAAGGGCTCAGGATGAGTCTAAAGCGCTAGTACTTTCAGCAAAAAATATTCTTTCTCCTGCAAGTGGTCGTCCAATTACAGTTCCTTCACAGGATATGGTTCTTGGTATGCACTACATAACCAAGATACGACACAATTGTAAAGGAGAAGGTCTAGTATTTTCTGATTTACAAGAGGTGATGACTGCGTTTCAACATAAGCGAGTTGATTTACATGCAAAAATTAAACTTCGTTTAGGCGATGAAATTGTTGAAACATCGGTTGGAAGAGCAGTGCTGTATGATGCGCTGCCAAAAGGCTCTAAGCTCTTCTGGGTAAATAAAGTTATGAAAAAAAGTGACTTAACAAGACTTGTTGAGTTAGTGTATTACAATTTTGGGTCTGAAGTTGCGGTAAAATCTCTTGATAAAATTAAAAAGCTTGGATTTTACTATGCAACTATTGGCGGTATATCATTTGCAATGACAGATCTGCTTGTCCCTAAGAAAAAAGATGCTATTATTACATCAGCTGAAGATAAAGTTCATAAAATTGAGCAGCTTTATAAAGATGGTGTGATTACCAATGGTGAGCGCTACAACAAAGTCATTGGTGTGTGGGCACAAGCAACGGCTGATGTTGCAACTCAAATGTTAAAAGATTTAGAAGATCAGAATGAAAAAGCATTTTTAAATAAAGATAAAGTAGGAAAACCATTCAACCCAATATTTATGATGTTGGTTTCAGGAGCTCGTGGTTCTAAAGATCAGATAAAACAGCTTGTTGGTATGCGTGGTATGATGGCAAAACCAACAGGTGAGATTATGGAAACACCTGTGAAGAGAAACTTTAAAGATGGGTTGGAAGTATTTGAATACTTTATTTCTACACACGGTGCTCGTAAAGGTCAGGCCGATACGGCGCTTAAAACAGCAAACTCTGGTTATTTGACCAGGCGATTGGTTGATGTTGCGCAGGATACCATTATTACTCTCGATGACTGTAAAGCGTTAGGGTACATAGAGATTGAAGCGCTCAAAGAATCGGGTGATGTCTTGTATGAAGTGGCAGACCGTGTATTTGGAAGAGTATTGGCTGCTGATGCAAAAGATCCTGTGACTGGTGAGTTGATCCTCAAGCAGGGTGACGTTGTCGATAGAAAATCTATAAAAAGACTTGGTGATTCTGCCATTTCTAAGTTGTGTGTCAGATCGGTGTTAACCTGTCAGGCAAAACGTGGTGTTTGTGCAAAATGTTACGGCTACGATTTGTCTCGAGGTGGAATGGTTGATGTAGGAGTAACAGTTGGTGTTATTGCTGCACAGTCGATTGGTGAACCGGGTACACAGCTTACTATGAGAACGTTCCACGTTGGTGGTACTGCGAGTGGCATGGTTGAGCAACCATTTTATGTTGCAAAGCATCCAGGTACTATTCAAATGCGTTATACTCGTCTTTTGAAAAATAGAGAAGGGAAAAGCGTTATCATTAGTAGAAAAGCAAAAGTTTTGATTATTTCTAAAGACGGAAGAGAATTACAAGAGCACCCACTTGAATATGGTTCTGTGTTGCTTGTTGAGGATAAGCAAGAAGTGAAAAAAGGTGCGAGACTTGCAGAATGGGACTCTCACAACCAAATATTACTTACAGAAAAAGCAGGTAAGATCGAATTTGTTGATTTAATTGAAAATGTAACAATTCAAGAAAAATTTGACGAAGCAACCGGTATTTCTAACTATGTTGTGCTTGAAAGAAAAGGCGAAAAGTATCAGCCTGCAATAAGTATATTGGATGACAAAGGCGAAGAATTAGCACAATATTACTTGCCAACTGGTTCTTATTTAGCAGTTAAAAATGGGCAGCAAGTTAAAGTTGGTGATATTTTGGTTAAAATGCCTCGTGAAATATCAAAAACAAAAGATATTACTGGTGGTCTTCCAAGAATTGCAGAATTGTTTGAAGCAAGGATGCCAAAAGATCCTGCAATTATTTCTGACATTGATGGTGAAGTTGTATTTGCGGGGTTGCATAGAGGTATGCGTAAGATAACAGTTGTCTCAGGCGCAGAATCCTATGATTATTTAATTCCTCGAGGAAAGCAGCTAAACGTTTCAAACGGAGAGCATGTCAATGCGGGTGATCTTCTGACATCAGGAACCCCAGTATTGCATGATATGTTAAAGATCTTGGGGCCTGAAGTTGTACAAAGATACCTGGTTGATAACATACAAGAAATTTATTTGCTGCAAGGTATTAAAATAAACGATAGACATATTGAAGTGATTGTCAGACAGATGATGCGTAAAGTACGGGTCATAGAGTCTGGTGATTCAGATTTCTTGATTGGCGACAGAGTTGATAGAATTCACTTTAAAAATGTTAACTCGTTGTTAAAAGCAGAAGGTAAAAAGGTTGCAGTTGCAAAGCCTGTGTTAATGGGTATTACAACAGCATCTCTTGATACAGAAAGCTTTATCTCAGCAGCTTCTTTCCAAGAAACAACCCGTATTTTAGCAGAGGCCGCAATATCTGGACAAGTCGATTGTTTATATGGCTTAAAAGAAAACGTAATTGTTGGTAAACTAATTCCAGCAGGTACAGGTATTGAATCTTTCAGGAAAAAATATCTTCGTGAAGATAAAGTAGATCTTGAAAAACAGGCACAACAGGAAGAAGAGAAAGAGATAGAACAGCAGTTGGCTAAAGAAAAAAGAGAGAAAAGTAAAAGTAGTTAGTGTGTAATTGAAATTTGTAGGCGCGTAGCTCAGTGGTAGAGCATTGCTTTGACGTAGCAAGGGTCAGCGGTTCGATCCCGCTCGTGCCTACCAGAACAATTAATATTAGTTGGTGTTATATGTGTTTAATTATTTTAGTTAAAATGTAGGTTCATATATTATGAAAATGACAAGCGCAGAAAAAGAAAAAATAGTTTCAGAATACAAAATACATGATACAGATACTGGTTCAGTGCAGTTGCAAGTTGCGTTGCTTACAGAACATATCAAAAGATTGACAGGACATTTGCAGGAAAATAAAAAAGATTTTTCTTCAAAGCGTGGTCTGTTCAAAATGATTTCTCGTAGAAAAAGATTGCTCAAATATTTAGAGCGTGAAAGCGAGAAAGCATATAGAGAGCTTATAGGTCGTCTCGGATTAAAGAGATAGATGTTAGGCGAGTGTAAATAGATTATTAGAGATTTTAATTAAAGTAGGTTTACCTATGTCAAAAATTTTTAAATTAGATGAATTTGGATATTCGGCAGAGATCGGTAAGTTTGCTGGTCAAGCAGATGGTGCTGTTTGGTTTCGGCAAGGTGATACTGTTATGTTGGCTACTGTTGTTTCAAAAAAGTCAAAAGAGTTTCCAGGGTTTTTACCTTTAACAACAGACTACAGAGAGCCTTTTTCTGCAGCTGGAAAAATTCCAGGGGGTTATTATAAAAGAGAGGGTAAGTCTACCGATAGAGAAATATTAATCTCTCGTTTAATCGACCGTGCGATACGCCCACTCTTTCCAGAAACTTATTTCAATCAGTTACAAGTTCTTGTAACCGTATATTCTGTCGATAAGAACCATACGCCTGGCAAATTAGCGTTGCTTGCTGCGTCAATCGCGCTTACCATTTCCAAAATTCCATTCGGAGGTCCGGTTGGTGTCGTTGAGGTTGGTAGAATAGATGGTAAATGGATATTTAATCCATCATATGAAGAAAGCCAAGAATCTGATGCTCGGTATATTTTTGCAGGGACTGATGAAGGTATTTGTATGGTAGAAGGTTCTTCAAATCAGATATCAGAATCAGATTTTATTGATGTGATGTTCCAGTCTCATGATGCAATTAAAAAACAGGTTGCATGGCAAGAGAAAATTAAAAAAGAATTGAACGTTGTACAAGAAGTTTCTGAAGATATTATCGACTGGGATGCTTGGAAGAAACATGTTGAAGAGTTTCTTACCGATGAACAGATAAAAACTACTTTTATTGCTGACAAAGTACAAAGAAAAGAAAATATTTCAAATTTAAAAGAAGCATTTTCTGAGAAACATAAAGAAAAAATAGCAGAATTAGAAATTCCTGAAAATATTATTGATTATGTCTTTGAATTAATTTTGAAAAAAAAGCTAACCGATCTTATCATTAGCTCTAATAAACGTGTAGATGGTCGTTGCTTTGATGAAGTAAGAAAGATTTCCACAGAGGTTGGTCTTTTACCTACAACCCATGGTTCTGCATTATTTAATCGTGGAAGAACGCAGGCCTTGGTAAGTGTCACCTTGGGTGGCGGGCAAGATGAACAAAAGGTTGAAGGCATAATGGATGAGCCAAAAGGCAGTGCATTTATGCTTCACTACAACTTTCCTCCATTTTCAGTTGGAGAGGCTCGTTTCTTGCGTGGACCGGGAAGACGTGAAATAGGTCACGGTTACCTTGCGTTATCTTCGTTCAAATATTTACTTCCAGATAAAGAAGCGTTTCCTTACACAATAAGAATAATTGCGGACATGCTTGAGTCAGATGGTTCTACATCTATGGCGACAACATGTGGTGCGACTATGGCATTGATGGATACCGGTGTTCCGTTGAAAGAGATGGTCAGTGGTGTTGCTATGGGGTTATTGAGAAAAGCTGATGGTGCTTGGGCGGTATTGACAGATATTTCGGGCTTTGAAGATGCATTCGGATTGATGGATTTTAAAGTTACTGGAACTCAAAATGGTATAACCGCTGTTCAGATGGACATCAAACACAAGGCTGGATTCCCTAAAGAAGTTTTTGAATCTGCATTAGATCAGTCTAAAGCAGGACGTATGCATATCTTGAGTGAAATGCGTAAAGTTATGACCGAGCCGAATAAAGAACTATCTGACCTTGTTCCTAAAGTGACTACTGTTAAGGTGCGTACAGACAAAATAGGTGCAATAATTGGAACTGGCGGGAAGGTTATTCGTGAAATTATAGAGGCAACCGGTACAAATATTGATATAGATGGGGAAGGCTACGTAAGAATTTACAGTACTCCTGAGTCTGATCTTGATAAAGCAGTTTCGTGGGTCAAGGTTTTGGGCGGTCAAATAGAGGCTGGCTCAAAATATGTTGGTCCAATTAAAAGAATTGCTGAATTTGGATTGTTTGTGGAATTGGTTCCTGGTCAAGATGGACTGGTGCATGTGTCAAATATTCCAAGAGACAAGCAAAGAACATTTATGCGTGAGTATCAGGTAGATCAAAAAGTAGTTGTACAGGTTGTAAGCTACGAGGCTGATTCTGGTAGAATTCGGTTAAGGCTCATAGAAGAATAATCTATTGTATTTCGATTGTTTTAATCATGGAAAAAATTATTGAGAGAAAGGGCTGTCGTAAGCCTGATCAGCTGCGCGATGTTACCGTTTCATTTAATGTATTTGGTTATTCTTCGGGATCCGTTCTTTTAGAAATTGGAAATACCAAAGTCTTATGTTCGGTAAGTTTGCAACAACATGTTCCCAACTTTTTAAAAGGCAAAAAAATAGGATGGCTTACTGCAGAGTACGCAATGTTGCCGACCTCTTCTGCTACACGGGTGCCTAGAGAGGCGTCAATAATGCGTAGAAATGGACGATCTGTGGAAATTTCCAGACTTATCGGTCGTTCATTACGCTCCGTTGTTGATTTGTCTTTATTGGGTGAACGGACTATTTTTATTGACTGTGATGTTCTGCAAGCAGATGGAGGAACTAGGACTGCTTGCATAACCGGAGCATTTTTGGCGTTACGTGCGGCAGTTGATCATTGGTTAAACAATAAAATAATCAGAGAAAATATTCTCACCGATTCGTTGGCAGCTATTTCGGTTGGCATTGTTGACGGTACTGCTTTGTTGGATATAGATTTTTCAGAAGACAGCAATGCGGATGCTGATTTTAATTTTGTTATCACACGGTCAAATAATATTGTTGAACTGCAAGGATCGTCAGAAGGGGCAACCGTATCTTGGCAGCAGTTTGAACAGGTAAAAGATTTGGCGATTAAAGGTGTGAATGATCTTTTTGAAGTCGGCAATACCTTTTTTGATAAAGAAATAGTTGCAGCTTCTTCACAAAACAAGGATACTAACAAAGATAATAAAAAAACAGCACCGCTTTTTAGTTTGTTCAATAGACAAAAAAATATAGAAACATAGTTTTTGCACATGAAACTGACAGAATTTCTCGACCAGGTACAAGACCCATCATTTTTGCAAGACACAGTCGTTTTGCATTTCAAAGCAAAAAAAGAATATCCGTTACTCTTTTTTTCTTTTGTCATGAAAAAATTCAAAGATATCTTAAGCTTTGACGTTGAGACTATAAATCTTGAGCGGCAAGAAAAAACTGCAATAAAAGCAAAATTATCAACAACGTTTTTAGGCCAAAAAAAATTATATTGGCTTGAAGATATTTCAGCGTTAAAAAGCAAAGATCGCCAGCTCTGGTCTGCATATCTTAAAAACTATACAGGCCCTAACGTGGCAGCATTTTTTTCCAACGAATCTCTTAAGGTAAAACCAGCCGGTAAAACAATCACCGTGCAGATTGATGATTTTGTCGATCAAAAAATGCTTGTCAAACTGGTTGGTATTTGTGCGAAACCGATTTCCAAATCATTTTTAAAAGTCATCCTTAGTCTTTTTGATATGCATAAAAATCTTACGTTAGATCTGGTATGCATGTTAATGAATTATGGTTTTTTGGTTGGAAGAAAGTATAAAGAGTTCTCAGATACCTGGGTACACAAAATTATTTCTCCCCAAAAGTCTTTGTTTACACTAAGCCAGTATTTTTTTGATAAAAATCCAAAAATGTTTTTTAAACTGTGGCTTGCTATTAAAGAAGATTTTCCAGAAACATTTTGGGTTGTGTTTTGGTCTGAGCAGGTTTGGCGTGCCTGCAATGTGGTCAAATACATGCAAAATAGACAAATGGCCGATGCAAGAAAAATAAGTTACAGACTCCCGTTTGCGTTTATGCAAAGAAGCTGGAGAAAATTTACCCCAGATGAGCTTGTAAATGCCCATAATTTCTTATATTCTGTTGATTTTTCACTTAAAAATGGTGGCGCTTCATTTTCCCTCGATCTTTTTTATTCCAAGTTTTTACATAGCCAATTTGCGCAAAAATAGTTGATATTGCCCTAAAAAAAGCATAGTACGCGCTTGCGTTTATTTCGATTAGATGGCAATATTAAAAGTTTTTTATTTTTTCTTGCAAAATTGTTGATTTCTACTCTCTGCTTTTAGTATGCTGTAATTAAAAGGTAGGAGAGAGTAATCATAATTTTTAAAATATCCTGGGAAAAGGGGAAATGAAGGAGAAAAACTATGAAAAGTAGTTACAAAATGCTCAAAATGGGCATGATCTCATTTTTATTGGTTTTTTCGTCAAAAAATTGCGTGGGTGGTATTCTTGCTTCTGGCGGGGAGAGTGGTACTGTCAAAGTTTGGGATACTTCAAACGGTAAGCTGATAAAAACGTTGTGGCCGCGTAGTAAGACCAGAAAGCCGACCGTTAGAGCATTGGCGTTTAGTCCTGATGGAACAAGGTTAGTTGCTAGTCGAACAGACGGAAGAATGAGAGTTTGGGATACCTCAAATTGGACGGTTCTAAAAACTTTACGGAATTCTTCTGCTGGTTTTACTTCATTAGCATTTAGTCCCGATGGAAAAATGCTGGTTTCTGGCTTGAAAAATGGTTCAGTTGAAATTTTTAACACCTCAAATTGGGAGGTAGTAAAAACTTTGACGGGGCGCACGCGCAGAGGTAGGGGCAAGCCTACTCATGTTACGACAGTGACATTTAACCCTGACGGAACACTATTGGCTATTGGAAACAATTTAGGTGAAGTTAAAATTTTGGATACCTCGGACTGGCGGAAGGTGCAAGTTTTGCAATCTTTTGATTTAGTCAGGGCATTAGAATTTAATCCTAGTGGTGATATATTGGTTTCTTGTGGGTATGGTGCCGAAGTTAATGTTTGGGATACTACAAACTGGAAAAAGTTAGAAATTTTGCAAGCAAAGTCAGAGTCTGAAGGTTCCATTTTTTCTATGGCGTTTAGTCCAGATGGAGCAAGGTTAGTTGCTGGCCAAAAGGATGGTAAAATTATAATTTGGGATACCTCAGATTGGAAAGAAGAAAAAATTTTGCCAGGACACAAGCGTGTTATTCGCTCATTAGCATTTAGCCCCGATGGAACAAGATTAGCTTCTGCTTCATTTAATAAAACGATTAAAATTTGGAGCACTTTAGATTGGCGAATGCTTGTGCTCTTAGGGGGACGTAGGGGACATAAAGACGAGATCTGGTCATTAGCATATCATCCAGAAGATCCAGAGCTTGAAGAAAGAATCAGATTTTTGCAGCAGTTTAAATCTCCAGGAGTGCGTATAACCCCTAGTAACGGAGATCCTCTTGAAGTAAAGAAACCTTTCTTGAAATAATAGCTTTAGGATTAAAACGATCAAAGGCTCCGGGTGCTGTGTGTTCTCGGGGTCTTTTTTTATTTTTCTTGCTCAGGTATTTTACAAAATTTTTCTGGTTGGACAATACCTCCAGAAATGATCATAGACATTGCATCTTTTACTGAGATATTGGTTTTTATTATGTCTTTTTCTGGAACCATAACTAGATATCCGCTTGTTGGCAATGGTGTAGTGGGCAAATACACATTAAAAAATTTTTCTTCTGTATGTGGTGCCATTTGTGATGGCAACTCGCCCGTCAAGAACCCGAGACAGTACAAGTCTCTTCTTGGATATTCAATTAAGACAACTTGCTTGAATGACATCTGATCTTGCATACCCAGTGCCTTTACCAGCTGTTTTATTCCTCGATATACGGTTCGGACTAATGGAAGTCGTGAGATAAGATCTTCCATGACGTGAACAATACGTTTGAGCAAGAATATTTTTAATATGGTACCCAATAAAAAAATAAGTATGATTGCAAAAATAACTTCTGCGTAAGGGATTTTTCTTAAAAATTCCGGCTCAATTTCTCTAATTGGCTCTAACCACGTGGTTATTAATTTAAAAGAGGCATGGAAAATAACAATGGTGAGTGTTATCGGTAAAATGGTTAGCAGCCCATTGAGAAAGAGTGACCATAGGTATACAAAAAATCGTACAACAATATTTTTTCTTTTTTTCTCTGGCATGTTAAATCCTATCTAATTCAACTTTAAGTTTTTCAGATAAATGTGCACAAATAGTTTGCGCGGTCTTATCATTTTCTTCTTGCACCATAACGCGCAACAAATTTTCAGTTCCGGAATATCGAACCACAAGTGTGCCTTTTTTTATTTGTGCTTTGTGTGTTGCAATGATTGACGAAAATGGTTGTAGTTCTAAATTTTTCTTCTGTTTTACAGGAACATTTACCATAACATGAGGAAACTTTTTAAACGTTTTTAGTTCCCAGTTTTTTGTAATCAGTATCGTTTCTAACACTTTAAGCGCAGTAAAAATGCCGTCTGATGCATTGATGTGATTGCGTGTTATAATGTGCCCAGAGGGCTCGCCGCCCAGCAGAAGGTTTTCATCTTTGAGTATTTTTGCAACAAACTTATCTCCCACTTTTGTGCGAATCAGCTTTTTATTTTTGGTGTTCAAATAAGCTTCAAGGCCGTAATTTGTAAAAACAGTCCCAACCAGGTGACTTTGATCTTTATAGTCGGGATTGTCTGCCAAAAGACATAAAATATCATCTCCATCTTTTAGTTGCCCCTGTTTGTTAACCGCAACGATTCGGTCTCCATCGCCGTCAAAAGCAAAGCCGATGTCTGCATTTTGTTTTACTACCTCTTTTTGCAAGTTCTCTGGGTGTATTGAGCCGCAGTTTTCGTTGATGTTTTTACCGTTTGGCGTATTGGAGATAGTAATGACCTGTGCGCCAAATTGTGCAAATAGTTCTGGAGCAATGTCATAGGTTGCGCCGTTTGCGCAATCAAGGACTACTTTTATGCCCTTCAAAAAGTTTTTTTTGAATGATTCTTGTATTGCTTCAATGTATACCTGTGCAAGTTCCTCATAATCTTCATCTTGCTCTAAATTTGAACGAGAAGGATCTGAAAACTTTTTATTACGGTAAAATAAGTCTGTTATTCTTTTTTCGTCAGCATCGTTTAATTTTCCATCAAAGAGATCTATTATTTTTATGCCGTTGTCATAGTGGGGATTGTGTGATGCGGTTATGATGACGCTACAGTTAAACATTTGCATATCCATTATGGAGGCAACTGCTGGTGTCGGCAATACTCCCAAATCAAACACAGACATAATGTGCGTTGTTAATCCCGATTTGAGTGCACTCTTAAGCATGTAAGATGATTTGCGCGTATCGTGTGCTACTAAAATTTCTGCGGTTTTCCCATGTTTTTCATATGTCCATTGTGAAATAGCTTTACCTAAAAAAAACATATCGTTTTCGGTTAATGGTGACTCTCCAACTTTTTTTCTTATTCCGTCTGTTCCAAATAATTTTGTTTCCATTTTCTTCCCGTTTTTTAAATAAAAAGTTTCGTTGCTTCAATAATTATACGTTCGATTCTGTAATTGATATTGCAATGTTTGCAGGGTAACAGCGTACCATTTTTATTGATTGGGGTAAAAGGAGTTGTTCTTCTAGCGGTTGTATAATGGTATCCCCTCTTTTTGCATTTTGCATATCAATGTGGAATGCAACCGTTTTCTTATCTATTGTATACAGATCTGCGCGTTTTGCCGACAGTTGCATTTTGATTTTCTCCGGGGCTTCTATTTGTAAATTTTTAGGTATGTTGTAAAAAGAGATCGGAGCATCTACCCAGATGTTGCATGCATGTGATTGGCTGAAAATATACCAGAAAGAATATCCTAAAATGAGTGATATTATCTTAATTTGAGCGTTGCTTAAAAAGATTTTTCTGAGCGAATGTTTCATGAATTAAGTCTCCTTTTGTTATTGAAGAATCTTTGGACCAAAATTTTGTTGATGCATATTTTCGTATTATTTTCAGAGCATTGTCAGAATTTATATTGTTTACAATTTTACCATTGAAAATAATATCAAATGTTCGCTGTGTTGGAGTTATTCTTAAAAAAAGAGCATCCGTTTTTGAGCTTAAAAGCAGTGCACTTTGTTTCCATGGGTGCATATCGCTATTGTTTTGATCATCAAATTCTTGAAATACTGATTCTCTCCAGGCTCCATTGACACCAACTAGTTGTCCAGATGTGTTGAGCCAAAGCATTTTTTTTTGATCAAATAGATCACTGTCTTGTAAAATGTTTATCAATCCTTGTTGGACATTTGCATTGAGTATCATCGGAGAATGAATAAAATCTTGCAGGCTATCTTTGTTTTCAATTACGCAATGAATCTCTTTATTTTTATTGATTGCAAATAAAAAACTTCTGATAAGGTCATGTTCCCAGTTGCCAACGGTATGCTTTGCCGGTGTTATGTTTTTCAGCGCAACAAAACTTTTTTGCAGTGTTGTTTGATGAACCAAAATAAAGAGCATGACCGCGACCGGTGCAAATAAAAAAAGAAAATAGGTTATTGTGGTTAGCTGACTGTAATACGCGACAATTGAGATAAAACAGTATCCATAAAAATAAGGTAAAAGATTTTTGTGACGATCGCTTTTTAACCAGATGGAAAAATAATAAATCAGCAATGTGAAAAACATCACTTCTATGGTACTTCGCCAATAAAAAAAAGAATTATATCCCCAAAAATATTCTTGTAAAAAGTAAAATAGCTTCATTTTAATCTCCTTTTTGCTTCGTATGCTAGATTACATTATTAAGATGCCAAAGAATCAATTGATATACCAGAACCCCCTATCCCAGAACTCCCTTCTGAATCACTATGTTCTTCACCTGTGCATGTTTTACAACAACATTCACATGTGAAAAGATACAGCATTTTTCTGAAACATGTATCAAGACATCCTTTAAGGTTGCTGCACTTTGTTTTCTTTTTTACAATAACAGGGTACTGTACTGTTGGAGTACTTTGTCGGTTTAGTTCAATAACTGACAGAATTACTGGATCTGGAGTTACTTCCTGTACGAGTCTATTTAGATGGCAGCTTCTTGGAGATCTTCTAAGGCCCTTATCAAGGGGGTCTATTATGGCAGATGTTTTTTTAGGGGAAGTTTGCCTTTCTATGGGAGCTTCCCTTTCCATGCAACATACAGACGTTGAAACTGTAAGTAGAATAAGTAATAGGTTTTTAAACATAATTTCCTTTGTTTAGTAAAATTTTATTTGTAATCACTTATCATTATAGCTTTTTTAGGAGACAAGACAATTTTTTGCAAGAGTGGTATCTTAAAGGTGTTATTACATTGTTTTTGTCTAGATATGGGAATAAAAAAAGATGGAAAAAAAAGATATCGTTTTGACCGGTGATAGACCAACCGGCCCACTTCACTTAGGTCATTTTATCGGTTCGTTGCAAAATAGAGTCGAACTCCAAGAAACCTATAACCAGTTTGTTATGGTGGCTGATTTACAGGCGTTGACCGATAATGTGGATAATCCACAAAAGGTGAGAGATAATGTGTTGCAGGTGTTGCTTGATTATTTGTCGGTAGGAATCGACCCTGACAAGACAACCATATTTATCCAGTCTTTGATTCCACAGATTGCAGAATTATATGTGATTTACATGAATTTGGTAACGGTAAATAGGCTCAAACGTAATCCGACGGTAAAAACAGAAATTCAACAAAAAGGATTTGGAGAAAATTTGACTGCAGGCTTTTTGACCTATCCAGTGCATCAAGCAGCAGACATAACTGTGGTAAAGGGGACATTGGTTCCTGTCGGTGGTGATCAACTTCCGATGATAGAACAAACCAATGAAATTTGCAGACGATTTAATCATATCTACAAGGTTGATGTGTTTCCTGAAATTAAAGCCATGATATCAAAGGTTTCACGACTTTCTGGCACAGATGGAAAAGCAAAAATGAGTAAGTCTTTGGGCAATGCAATATTTTTATCAGATAGCTCTGATGAACTTTCAAAAAAAGTGATGACTATGTACACCGACCCGGATCATGTACGTGTTGAAGATCCTGGCAAAATTGAAGGCAATGTAGTCTTTACCTATTTGGATGCGTTCGACCCAGATAAAGCAAAAGTACAAGAGCTTAAGGATCATTACCAAAAGGGTGGCCTTGGTGATGTAAAGGTTAAAAGATATCTCATTGACGTGCTTAACAATATGCTTGATCCAATACGAGCACGCAGAAAAGAGCTTGAAAAGGATCCAGATGCAGTGATGGATATTGCACTGCAAGGCTCTGAAAAAGTTAGAGAAATCGCAATGCAAACAATGAAAGAGGTTAAAGCTGCGATTTGTTTGAATTATGAGTAGCATAAGGTGTGCTGAATCTGTAGTATGAGCAGCTGCGATTATAGTGTTTTGTTTATTTATGACCTTTCTTTTTTTTAAGATCTTTATGAGGAATCTTTAAAGTTCTTAATCAGAGGGGGGAAGTCGTGAAAATCAAAAAATTAATGCTGTTTATTTTTCTTTCAGGAGCAAGTTTGTCACTTTTTAGTATGCAACATGCGTTGAGCATAGAAGATGTGGTTTCTTCTTACCTGAAAAACTATATTGTTTTTTTGAAGGAATTGAGAAGGGAACGCTTTGACTCGGAGTGTATTCAACCCAGTCTTGAGCGGATAATAGATGATTATTGTGCAAAATTTTATTTTAAAAAAGGTCAATTGGATGCGATTTTAAATATTGTTAATAAAAAAAAAGAGCAGATACTAAGAAAGCTGAAAAGTGAAAAAATCAGAAAAAGGTATTTGCCAAAAGCCCTTCTTTATTTTAGGCAAATGTTTATTTGTAAGAGGCAACAAGAAGATCAGGCTGTTATGACTCCTTGTATTGTGGAGCGAGAGCTGAACAGACTCAAAAAAAAAATGAATAAAGGTATTCTCCCAAGATTTAATCGCAAACTTTGCACCGCTTTACGCAAAGAACGTTTTTTAGATTTAGAAATTGTGTGCGCGCAGTGAAAATGACATTATTTTAGTTCTTTTCTTTTTTTAGATTCAGTTACTTTGTTATTTTGTTATCAGGGTAAAGGATGAGTAAAAGCCAAGGGGGAAGACATGGGAAAACAACTGTCGTATAGGGGAAATGAGGTTAAGTCTAAGGAAGGTCCAAATATAATTGTTCCAGTTTTAACAATTATTCTTTTTGTTATTTTAATTGGTATTTCGTTGTTTAAATTGTTTTACAATGTCAAAGTTGCCTCAGATGTAATTATCGTGCAAGAGGTTCAGCAGTTGGTCGAGATTTTTAAACGAATCGATAAAAGATGTAAAATTATTAGCTTTGATTACCAAAAAAATAACATTAATTTTTTAAACGTCGAAAAGTTTTCTGGCTCAGAAGTTGGCCCAATGAATTTGGTGTACCCGAAAAATTGGGAAGGTCCATATCTGAAAGATAATCCAACAATCCAGGACAAAGAGTATCAAGTTGTAAAAACTAAACAAGGGTATTTCATTGTTCCTGGTCATGGCGTGAAGCTGAGCAATGGCAAAGTTGTTGGCAAAGACATCACATTTGACGAAAATACTAATATTCCAAAAATGATGGCTGATGAAAAGTTTTTGAACTTTAAAGGCAAAGCGCTTGCCGCACCACTTGACGTTGGTGTCAGCGACATGAGCAAAGTTATTATGGAAAACATTATCCGTTCAGATGAAGGGCTCGTGCAGTACAAACGTGGCTGCGGTGTTCAGTTGGCCCTAGCCCAAAAATAAAAATTATAGCTTTTTTCTCATATAGCCCCTTCTCAGGGGCTATTGATATGTCGATTTTCATATAGAAAACATTTTTAGGTTAGTGCTTGACTAATTGTTATTTTTTGCTACAATTATACTATAAACTTAGTATTCTTTTTATTTTGTTTTTTGGGGGTTTTTGTATGAAAATTTCGATAAAAAAAATGTTGTTTTTTATGATTCTAATTCTGGGAACGAACTCAGTGTTTTCTATGCGTCCTATGGGGCCTTGGGATGGGGCACAGATAAATAATCCGGGAAGTGGTGATTCTCGTATGGATGTTGATCCTCCTATTCAAGCGGCTCCTCCAGCTGCCGCTGATCTTCGAGGTGACGATTCTTACATGGATGTTGATCCTCAACAGCCGGTGCTAAGCAGTGAGCCAATTATTAATTTGCATCTTGACAGAAAGCCTGAAGGTGTATCTGTCTACCAGTGGTGTTTAGATATTGTTCGCAAAAAGATACAAAACCTCTCAAATTCCATCTTGCGGAAGATGTATTTGCCACAAGGGCTAAATTTCAAAGCTTTGAGAAGAAAGACATATAGAATTTATAATCAAGGTATCCCAGATAGTATAAAAAAAATTGTAAAAGAACCTATAGCTCCTCGTTTTATTATTATTCTCAAGAGGTTGTTTGATCGTTCGGTGGTAAAAGCGCTTTTTGGGAAATCTAGAATAATGGTAAAGAGGGATCTGCCTGATTCCCGTATAGAAATAAATACTCAAAATCGTGGTATAATTAATTTTTATGTTGTTGACCATTATGCTGATGATGCTTATGCTTTAGGAAAAAATATTGTTGTGGGGTTAAACTTTGCAAATGCAGTTTGTGACGGTGTGCTAGAAGGCGCCATTGCTCATGAGTTGGAGCATGTTTATTTTCGACATGATTTTGAACGTTTTTTTCTCGAAATATGTTACAAAAAGAGTAAAGATAAAAGATATGCGACGAGGCAAGATTTTGAAAAAGATCTTTTTTTACTATATAGATTACAAGAAGTCCAGGCAGATGTATTTAGTATTTGTGGAGATTTAATACTAGGAAAGAATACAGAGTTGGATTTTAGAAAAACGGTAGCAAAATCCAAACACAATTTATACTCTCCTCTTATACAACCCCGAAATTTTCCATCATTTTTTACTAGTCTTTTAGACACCCATCCTGTCTATGAACAACGGGTGAATCTTATCAGAGAAATAAATCTTGCAATGGAAAAAGAAAAGGGGATCATATTTAACGATTCTGCTTGCAATACTCGTAGTGTGACTATTCATCCAAGAGTAGTATTTCAATTAGGTAAATTAGAATTAGACGTTGGGGAATTTAAAAGAGCATATGATTATTTTAATTTGATTTCTAGTAACAGAACAGAGCAGGACTTGAGGATACAAGATGTATACGGTTTATGGCGAAATTATGCACTTGGTTGTTTGAGGTTGAGTGATGATGATGATAGGCTTCCTGGGGCTATCCATTTATTTCGAGGTTGCTATAACAGTATACATACTGAGGAGGAGGTTTATGTTAAAAGTTGTTTGCAATTAGGGAAGCTGAATCTAGGCACAAATACAGCCGCTGCAAAAAGATATTTGCACAAAGCGTTTGATCAAAAGATTTGTGTAGATACAAGGAAAAAGGCACTTTCCCTTTTGCGTTATATTGTACAATGCGAAGTAGCAGAATGTCGAGAAATAGCAAGACGTCGAGAAATAGCAAGACGTGAAGCAAGAGCAAGGATTGTGCAAAAACAATGTATGTTGTTTGAAAAGCGGAAAAGAGATTATAAAGAAGAACAGATGTCTCTTAAGAGGGTGTTACATCGTCAGGCAGAGCTTGCTAAGGGAGCATTGCCGAGATTTCCTTTTGAAAAAGAGTGGTGTGAGTCGGCAATATACAGAGCAGAAGAGAAATTGTGTCAATTGAAATCGATGCCTTTATCTGGGCATGTGCGACAAGTAAAACTGAATGGTGGTTGGCAAAGTGAAAGTGGTTTTGGGGCAATACCAGCAGCAAGAACACAAAGAGATGTAGCATCAGATGGTGGCTGGCAAAGTGGAAGTGCTGGACGATGTAGGCCAGCTATGCCTCAGTACCCATTTCAATTTCAACGTCAAGTAGCAGTAATACAAAGACCTGTTGCAGTAGGAGCTTCTAGAGAGAGAGGGCAGAAGCGGCCAAATTTGAGAATTGTAATTCCACCAAGACCTTTTGTGGCAGCTCCTCTTGTTGCGCCAGTCTATGGTTTACCTGTGCCGGTACCTGTTCCACCTGCAACAGCTATGGCACCGCAACCAGGAGTATTTGTTCCTCAAGGGCAAGATGAAGATCGTCATGCGGGTCTATTTGATTTTCTGAATGATAAAGATTAATAAGAATTTAGCAAGAAAATGTTTGAGTTATCTGAAAAAGAGACCATAGTATTTTTTTAGTTTAATTTTTGGGGGTTTTTGTATGAAAATTTCGATAAAAAAAATAATGTTTTTTCTGATTTTAGTCTTAGGAACAAACTCAGTGTTTTCTATGCGTCCTATGGGGCCTTGGAATGGACCACAGGCAAATGCTCCAGTGGGTGATGATTCTCGTATGGATGTTGATCCTCCTGCTCAAGCTGCTCCTCCAGCTGTTGCTGATTCTCGAGGTGACGATTCTCCAATGGATGTTGATCTTCAACAGGCGGTGCTAAGCAGTGAGCCAATTATTAATTTGCATCTTGACAGAAAGCCTAAAGATAAGATTGTTCATAGCTGGTGCCTAGAAGTTGTCCACAAGCGTATAAAAAATTTTTCAGATGAAATTTTTAGAAAAATTGGTGTGCATGATTTGGCTTTACGGGAAGGGCTTTATAATCAAGAATATAAAAAATACCTTGTAAATGCCAAAGATCGCATAAAGAAAATTAAAAAGAGGCCTGTGCCTCCCCGTTTTTTACATATTCTTCAACGTTTGTTTAATCGACTTACGATGCAAGTGTTCTTTGGTTATTCTGAAATAAAGTATTTTAGGGAAAGTAGTCAAGAGCGTGAGGTGCTTGCTTCTTGCATAACAATAAATACAGAAAAGTATGGAACAATTAATTTTTACGTTGTCGATTCTAATATTAGTGCTTATGCGATAGGAAAAAATATTGTTATGGGATTAAGTTTTGCAAAAGCTGCTTGTGATGATTTCTTGGAAGGTGTTATTGCTCACGAGTTAGGACATATTTATTTTCGGCATGAGTTTAAACTTTTGGTTTTAATAGATTGTTTAAATAAAAGTGAAAATAGAAGGTTTGCAAAGCAACGTTTTAAAAAAGATATGTACCTGTTTAGGAGATTGCAAGAAGTACAGGCAGATATATTTGGTGTTTGTAATGATTTAATAATGGGAAAGAATATGGAGTTGGATTTTAGAAAAAGAATAGCGCAACACGGCGGCAATTTTTATTTCCCGTTTTTGCAACCTAGGATGTTCAGGGCGTTTTTTGTTAATCTTGAAGGTTTTCACCCTGCAAATGAACAACGGGTAAACCTTGTTAGAGAAATAAATCTTGCAATGGAAAAAGAAAAGGGGATCATATTTAACGATTCTGCTTGCAATACTCGTAGTGTGACTGTTCATCCAAGAGTAATATTTCAATTAGGTAAATTAGAATTAGACGTTGGAGAATTTAAAAGAGCTTATGATTATTTTAATTTGATTTCTTCTAATAGAAAAGAGCAGGACTTGAGAATACAAGATGTATACGGTTTATGGCGAAATTATGCATGTGGTTATTTGAGATTGAGTGATGGCAGGTTTTCTGAGGCTGTCCGTTTATTTCGAGGTTGTTGTGCAAGTAAATATGCTAATAATGTGATTAGGGTTAAAAGCTTTTTGCAGTTGGGGAGGATTGAATTGAAGTTCAATAAGAATCTATCTTTTGCAAAAAAATATTTGTGTCAAGCGGCTTGTCAAGAGAGTTGTTCAGATACAAAGAAAAAGGCGGATGCTTTTTTACGGGATATCAAAAGACGCGAAAGGGCAAGGCATCAAGAGGTGGTGAGGCGTTTTCAAGCAGAAGTGAATGTTGCGCAACAACAATGGCTTTCGGCAAGGTTTTTTGCACCAGTTGTTTTTGTTGTGCAAGTACCGCAGGTAGTTTTACCTGTGCCAGTACCTGTTCCACCTGCGGCAGCTATGGCGCTACAACCAGGAGTATTTGTTCCTCAAGGGCAAGATGAAGATCGTCATGCGGGTCTATTTGATTTTCTGAATGATGATGAAGATCAATAAAAACTGGGTTAAACTTTTGTTAAAAATTTTGAATCCAATTTTTTTACTCCAACCTTAAATTTTGCTGTTATGTATGTCTTATCAATTCCTTTGGCTTCTATTTTTTGAATAACGCCGATGCCAAATGTTTTGTGCTTGACCGGTTGATTTTTTTTCCAAGTTTTATTTGAGTTCCACACTGTTTCGTTTTTTGTTTTTATCTTTGGCTGAGATTTGCTGTTGGTTTTTGATATTGCTTTTTTTGCTGCACCAAATGTGAGCACTGAGGAAGATACCTTTGGTTGAGGTATGCTGAGCCAGCGACAAAACTCAGCATTAATGTGTGTTGTATTTGCGCGTGTAAAATCGATTTTATTTTGAAGATTTTCTGGTATTTCTTGTAAAAAGCGTGATGCGGGTTGATAACTAGCTTGTCCGAATGCGTATCGGTAATCTGCGTAAGACAATAGCAATCGCTCTTTTGCTCGCGTCATGCCAACATAAAATAGTCTGCGTTCTTCTTCAACCGCGTCTGAATCATACAAAGATCGTGCACTTGGCAAAATGCCTTCTTCTATGCCCACAATGATGATAGTATCAAATTCAAGGCCTTTTGCTGCATGCAATGTCATCAAGGTGACATGCTCTTTTTGTTCTTCTTGACCAAGTGCATGAGAGGATGCTTGCATAAGTGCAACTTCTTGGAGAAATTCTGATATGGTTTTAATACCTTGTTCTTCCATAAACTGTGTTGCACGGACCAATTCTTTTAAGTTGTCTTCTCGTGCTTCGTATTCAGTTTTTTCACAGCTTTCTTTTAAAAATTGTTTGTATTCTGATTGTGCTATAATTTTTTCTATTGCATCACTTGGTTTTGTCTGTTGATCAAATTTTTCAAAAATGGCAGTAAAGCGTTTCAATGATTCATGTTTGATTGTGGTAAGTTTTTTCTCTTTGAGTAATATATTTGCAACCTCTGTAAATCCAGAAAAAATATTTTGATTCCAGGCGATGTAAAATTGTTCTTCAAATTTTTGACCAAGTCCTCGAGTTGGACAATTAATGATTCTAAAAAATGATGAACGATCAAATGGGTTTGCAATGAGGCGTAAGTATGCGAGGATATCCTTTATTTCTTTTCTTTCATAGAACTGAATGCCACCAATTATTTTGTACGGAATTGAATTTTGGATCAATGCCTCTTCAATTGCACGTGATTGATAATGTGCACGGTAAAGCAGTGCGATAGAGTTTAACGACTGTTTTTTCGAGGCAATTTTTATGTACTGCGTGACAATGTCACCTTCTTGGTATTCTGATGAACAGTTGATTGTTTTAATGCGATTTTTTGCCTTTTTTTGTGACCATAATTTTTTTGGGTTTCTTTTTTTATTATGGGCAATAACGTTGTTTGCAGCATTCAATATTGGCTGTACTGATCGATAGTTTTGCTCAATTTTAATTAATTTTACTTGTTTGAAGTCTTTTTTAAAATGTATCATGTTTGCAATGGTTGCACCACGCCATGAATATATCGATTGATCTTCATCTCCAACAATGCAAAGTGAGTCTGTTTGGCATTTGTTTTTTTTGTCGAGTGTCATATGTTTGAGCAGCACATGTTGTGCAACATTGGTATCTTGGTATTCGTCAACAAGGATATGTTTTGCGTGTTTTTGAAATTCTTGCTTAAATTCTGGCTTTCTTTCAAATAGTCTTACCGTTTCTACTAATAGATCATCAAAATCATAACACTTACTTGCTTGTTTTTCGTATTCATATGCGCTATACAGCTCACGCAAGAAAGGATCGCTAGAAAGTTTGCTGACCATATCATTTTTATCTTCACTGAAACTGTTTTTTACTTGTGAAATGTTATACGATAATTTTTTTGCGGTAATTCTTTTGCCCAGTCCATTACGTTTTATAATGTCGCTTAAAATTTTTTTCTGGTCATCAGTATCTAAAATTGATTCAAATGGTTTGTCCAAAAGTTCTTTATTGGCGCGCAAGATGCGTAAACAGTACGAATGGAATGTCCCTAAAAATGGCATTTGTGCATTGTATGGAAGAAACTTTCTGATCCGCTCTTTCATCTCATGTGCTGCTTTATTTGTAAAAGTTAATGCGATGATCGTGTGAGGTTCAACGTTTTTGTTTATAATTAGATTTGCGATTCTGGATGTGATTACTCGTGTTTTTCCAGAACCTGCACCTGCAATCACAAGAAAAATACCATTTTCTTCTTTGACTGCTTTTTGTTGTTGCTCATTTAAGTTGTCTTTTAAAAATGCATTAAATTCATTTTTATGGTCTACCATTTTTGTTCCAATGTTTTTTGTTAAGTATGCAATATCTGTTTTTAGTATAAGCTATGCGTAAATTTTCTTCCAGTAAGCGTGTCATTTTTTTGTATTGTTGAAAATCTGTTTGTGTTTTTTTTATACTCACAAACGATGGAATATTATTGTTGTCTTAAGGGAGAAAAAATGAATAAAAACATACACGCATTGCTTATTGTATCTTTTGTTCTTATATTTTCTTTTTTTTACAAAACAGATACAGTCGGATCTGTTGCGGTGTACAAAGGGGTAAAGCAGCTTGCAAAGCTTGAAAAATCGATAAAAGCTTGTGATTATGATGCATTTGACGTTCAGTTTAAAAAAGGGCTCGACTCTGAAGTTTTTGATTTTGCGTTTAAAAAAGCAAAAAAAGTTTTGAGAAAAAAACAGCAAGAGCTTGAAAATTTGCCAGAAGGGCAGGCACGTGTTGCGCAACAAAAAATGGTAAAAGAGTGTCAGCGTATTGTCAATCGTCTGATCATAGAAAAGGTCTCGAGCAAAACTGTTAAGGATTTGCGGGAAGGGGTCAAAAGTTTCGATGTGAAAAAGGTGCAAAAGGTTGCAAAGGGTGCAAGAAAATCAATGATTGAGCAAGCAATACAAGATGCGCAGATAGCCAAAGGGGCATTGGAAAAAGAGCAGCTGCGCTTGATGAAAATAATAGCAGATGCGTTTGGTCTTTGGATGCCATCTCCCGGAGGTCCTGGTCGCTATGAAACTGCTTTAAGTGAGAAAGCGGCGCTGAAAAAAGTACGGGAAAACCTAAAAAAGATTGAAGAAATTATCAAAGTTCTGCAAGAAGTGAAAAAAAATCTTGATGCACCAGTTGTGCCTTAAAAGGAGAAAAAAATGAACAAAAAAAGTATGAGTATTTTTATTTGTGCGCTTGTGTTTTGTGCAAAAATATTTTGCACATCATTTGTTATTGCGCCACCTAAACCGTTGACTGGGGTAGAAGAAAAGATGTCTGTTGTTCAGGCAGCCAAAGAGTGCCATTTTCAAGCGATTACACATGCATTAAGCAAAGATGTTACTCCCAAAGATGTTGATATTGCGTTAAAAGAAGCAAGAAAGACCCTTGCCAAAAGAAAAAAAGAACTTGCACAAGCAGAAAAACCACCAAAGCGAGTACAAAAAAATGGGGCAATTATTTTGGTCGGAGGTACACCTTTGGCAGTGCTTGCGGGTATGCAACGAAGAGTGTATGAGTGCGAGGGCGTCATTAAATACCTTGAGCACTATAAGAAACTACATAAGTTTGTTGTAAATCTTGATATTGAAAAGCTTAACAGTTTCTTGAGCACATCCATAGACAATAAAATTATCGAGTCTGCAATACAAAAAGCACGCAGTATGGAATCTGATTTGAAAGCTCAATCAAGAAAATTCTTGACCAAAATAAAACTTACGCCTGAAAAAATGGAACAAAGAAAAAAGAATTTTGCGAAAATAAAAGAAAAGTTAAAAAAGCTTTCTGATATTGTTGCATTATTGCAGAAGAAAAAGACAAAAACGAAATTGCCTGTTATTTACTATGAATCTCAGCCTATGGGGTCTGTGCAGCAACCCCTTGCGGTGCCTCTTGCCTAAACATCTGTATGGTTGGATACCATGGGGTGTGATCACTCTTTGTTGACCATTGCCAGTCGGTTACTTTTGGTAAGATGATACAGGTAGGTACTGCCAGTGCACCAGCTAAATGGGCAACCAGCGAATCGCAACAAATGACTAGATCAAATTGTGGCAATAGTGCCGAAAGGTGTACAATGTCAGGTGTGCATTCTGTAAAACCTTTTCCAAAATGGTGAATGATTTTATCATTTGCAATGTGTTGTAAATAGTTTGTGTTGGCAATGTTATTCAAAAAATAGATACTTGCTTGTTTTTTCTGAGCGATATCCATTACTTTTTCTATCGGTATGCCAGATTCTTTGGTAATATATACGCCAATTTTGTATAGATTATCTTTTTGAAGTTTTTGTTGCCAAAAGGTGTACATTTCTTTTTCAGGAAAGAGGTATGGAATCTCGCATGGAACTTGCTGTAATGTGGTGTCAAACAGGTACGGTAGGCTTGAAAGTTGCACCAGTTTATGAAATGGACAGACGTCGCGCCTGTCCGAGCTTATAACTTCATCAATGTAAGGGCATTGTTCGAGTAGCTTGATAAGTTGATTTGGCGATTGTACAACTATTTTTTTTGCCCCCTTGTCTTTTACTAGTTTTGCGTACCGTATCAGTTGTATTGTCTGATTACAGTTTAGTTCGGCTTGGATTAAAATTATTTTTCCCGCAATATTATCAATGTTTTGCAAACGTATGTTTATCTGTTTTCTATTGTTGTATGCATGCATGTATTGCCAGCCTTGTTTGTAATAGCCTAACGAAAGATATGATTGTGCAAGTGCAAGCATTATTTTGGGATTTTTGGGATTATCTCCCTCTATTTTTCTTAGAAGATGTATTGCTTTTTCGTACTGGCCATTTTTTTTGCTCAGGTGTGCAATGTTATACTGTATATTTTTGTTATTAGGCTGTATTTTTAAGATTGTTTTAAAAATTTCTATCGCTTGATCAAGTTTGTTTTGCAGTGTAAAAATCTGTGCTTTTTTTATCTGGTGCTGCAGTTGTAGAGGTTGTATTTTTATGCATGTGTTGCATTGCTTGAGTGCTTCTTCCAACTGATTTTTTTGTATCAAAATCTCGATTAGTTTTTTTCGTAACGCGATATTTTTTCCATCAGCTTTGAGTCCCTGTTTGCATATGGTTATTGCTTGGTCATTGCGCAAAAGTGGTATTAATTTTTGATAAGCTGGCATATATGTTGCGTTTATCTCGATTGCTTTTTGGTAATGTGCTTTTGCTTTTTCAATATTGTTTTTCTGTTGCCATGCTTGAGCCAAATGAAAATGGGTTTCAGAATTTTGTGAGTCTATTTTTATGTGTGTTTCAAAACATTGTATTGCTGTATCATATTGTTTCATGGTTGCATATAGTTTTCCGAGGCCCAAAAGGGCGGGCAGGTGAGCAGGGTTGATCTGCAATGCTTTTTGATAATTGGATAATGATTCTTCTATCTTATTCGTTTTGTGCAAAAGGTGAGCTAGGTCGCAGTAGGCGTTTGTTAATTTGTCGTTTGCTCGAATGGCAAAGGACAAAAAAGAAATAAAAAGTAAAAAGAGATTGAAAGGGGCCTTTGCGGCCCCCTTGCGTGCTAATATGCTGCGTATGATTTTTCCTCAAAAAGTCGTGAACCTGTTAGATCATTGATTGCTCGTTTAACGCGACATCGTTCATCATTGGTGTAATACACACTACGTGCGATTTCTATAAATTCTTGATCAAAACAGCGTTCCCTTTCTTTGTCTCTGATTGCATCTTCGATATCCCACAATTGTTTGTTAATTTCAAGTAACTGTTCGGTCAGTTCTTCAAGTTCTTTAGACGAAGGAACATTTTCTTGTAATGTTTTTACCAATGTTTCAAGTTCTGTGCGAATATTTGTAAGTTTTTCTGGATCTTTAATGTTTTCGGATTTGATTTGCAAAATTGTTATCTTGTCTACCAGTTCTCCAACCGCGATTTCAGTCGTTACCTTGTCAGATTTTTCATCTTTTTGTTGCGGTGGTTTTGGCTGCTGACAGGGGCATGGTTTGCATTGAGAGCAGCTGAATGCTGTCTGTGCATAAAGTGTGCATATCACAGCTAACGTAATAAGTTTGTGGGTGTGCTTCATGAGTTCTCCTTTGGGTTAAAGGGGGTTTAAGATTAGTTTAACATCCTTTCTAATTCTGTTTTCATTGTGTGTATCACATACTCCCAATCATATGGTTTTTGTCCTCTGAATAATTTCATGGTTTGGTACCAGGGTGTATCCGTTCTTTCGAGCATCCATCGCCAATCTGGAGCAAATATGATGTAGGTCCAGACTGGAACGTTCAGTGCGCCTGCAAGGTGCGCTAGAGAGGTATCAACAGTTATGATTAAATCAACATTTTTCATAATTGCAGCGGTGTCCATGAACGGGCCATGTTCGTTATCTATTTCATTCGATAAATCGACGATATCAAAATCAACTTCTTTGAGTTGTTCACAGCCTCTTCCCTTTTGTAGGCTGTAGAGTGTAACACCTGGAATGTGTGCGAGTGGTGCAAATTTTTTCAGTGGAATATCTTTTATTTCTTTAAATGCGCCACTACCTGCCCAGCAGATACCGATTTTAAAATTTTTGTCATGGGCAAGTCGTGTACTCCAGTAGTACGAAAGGGTTGGATCTGCATGTAAGTACGGTGTTTTTCCTGGAATAGAATCTTGAGTAGAACCAAATAAGCCAGGCAAGCTCCAGAGTGCAATTTGGCCGTCATACTCATCTTCCTTTGGGCGCTCGACCGTAACTTTATCGACATATTTGCAGGTGGAGATTATTTTTGCCGCTGCATGGTGTACGTGCATGAGGACGTTGCCGCCATGCGCTTTGATCAGTTTTGCATATCGGACAAATTGTATCATGTCTCCCAACCCCCAGCTTTTTGGGATGAGTACTGTTTTTCCTTTTATTTCTTCGGGGCGAGTAATTCTTTTTTTGGAATTTTGCAAAAAACTCATTCTTCCCAAATCCATATGGTTCCAGCCGTTTACAAAATCTCCTAACACGAGATATGTTTGTGCAATACCAAAATGGTATCCTTCCTTGTTGGGATCTAATTTGAGTGCTTCTTGGTAAAATGATAATGCTTCTTCCGGCATTTGCATATGTCGCAATAAAAGTGCGGCATTGTACCAGCTTGCAGATGAGTTGCGATTAAGTCGTAATGCTTTGACGTATGTTTTAACAGCCTGACGTTTTTTATCGAGATGAGTTAATGCAATAGCCCAAAAAAAGTAGCCTCTGTAATCCCTGGGATCAAGTTCTAATGTTTTTTTGCAATAATCGATAGCGGCGAAGGAGATTTTTTGATCAATATCATGTTTGCTATTAAATAATGCTGCCAGTATGGTGAAATACATTTCTTTATTTTGAGGATCTAATTTTAATAGTTCATCACAGTTTGTAAGTACTTTATCTATTTGATTTTTTTGTATAAGTTCCTGAAAGTGCTTTGTCAGTTTTTGTTTTTTGTGTTCTGCGTTACTATACGATGGGCATGTGTATAAGACGAGAACTATTGCAAGTATAATGGTTTTTTTCTTTTGCTTCACTTAACTTCCTTTTTTCAAGTTTTCTACCTACTTTTTTTGTTATCCTGAATTTGATGCTCTAGTTTGTACTAAAAATTTTTAAAAGAGTAAACATGTTTTTTAATTTTTTTTGTGATTTGCCTTGTCGTGTTTGCCATGGCTCTGAGTTCTAATCCTTTTGAGGGGCTGTAAGAGTGATGATGGAGGTTCCCTGAAGGGCTTGCCCTGCCGTGTCCGCCATAGCTCCTAAGGGCGACGGCGGAAGCCCGTCGAAGGGTTGATTTTTTATTTTAAGTTGTGTACCCTGAACTTAGGATTGTTAGTTTTAATGTGGGTAGTTATGTAACATTAACGTTTAATTAAAAGGAGACCTAATGAAGCACAGAATGTTGTTCTGCAAAAAGGTATTGGCTTTCGCCATGCTTCTTATTCTTTCCCATTCTATGAAAATCTGTTCCCAAACATGTATTGATTTTTCTCAGGGAACGTCAGGTTTATATGCATTATTGCAATCGATGTGGCCAGCGCATACCATAATCAAAGATTCGGGTGACGAAACCACAACAATAGGTGCAGGCGGTTCGTACCAAATAATGGAAAACATAACTGGTTCGATTATCATTGATGCAGATGATGTTTATCTCGATTTAAATGGATTTACGGTATCTGGCGATACGGATCCGTTGATATTGATTTCAGAAGGCAAACAAAATATCATGATCAAAAATGGTGCATTCGAAGGATCCGTTACAAATATTGGTTTGCAAATTGATAAGCAAGCGAACACTATTGTTTTAGAAGATCTTCGCATATCAAATTGCGACAAAGGTATGCTTTTCAACGCAGCAGAATGTGAACCAATCACATGTGCTAAAGTTGATAATTGCTTTACCACAAGCTGTGTAAAAGGATATGTGTTAAAATTTGCAGAAAAAGTAGTGTTTGAAAAGTGTCAGGCATGTTGCTGTCAAGAATCTGGATTTGATCTTTACCATGCTCGGTTTAATAAATTTAAAGAATGTAAGGCAATTGGTATTGGCAACGCAGTTGCAACATCTGATGCATTTGGATTTACCTCAGTTGGTGGTTTTGACAACTTGTTCTACGAATGTTTTGCAGAAGGTGTCCACAAAGATGGTGATTCAGGTGATGGTACCTGGTGCAAAAAAGCAATCGGGTTTAATTTTGGATTTGCAGATGATGATGCCACACTTCCTGAAATGGAATCAAAAATTATAAATTGTTTAGTAGATACAGTAAAAGCACCAGCCAGCAGTTGGTATCACGCAATGGGAATTCGTTTTGATGCACTCTTGGCAGCTGAAATAATAGAAGGCCCAGTTGGAAGCTTTACAACAAAAAATAGTCCCACTATTGTTGATTGGTCACCACAATGTGATCTTATCGCGATAGCTCAACATGATGATTCTGGAATTGGTGGTGGTGATGATTCTGGGGGCTTTAAGCTTGTTAGGCTTATTGGTACTGATTTAATAGAAACGGCATCATACGATGTTGCAGATCTTAAAATTGAAAGTCTTCAATTCTCTCCTTGTGGAAGGTATCTGTTGTTTACTGATAGTGATGGTGCAAACCATTTGTCTATTTACGATGTTAAAAAACATATGGTTGTTGCTACCTTTAACGCTCCTGCTGTAACTGGTCCACTTTTCTATGTTCCGTATGCACGGTGGGCTAACTGTAGCAACAGAATTATTCTCTCAGGAAGGCGAGCAACTGTAGCTGCCAATGGAACATCATATTATGTGTTAGCATTTAATGGAAGCTCATTAAATCTTCTCAGGACTGTGGGATATCTTGAGACTGGTGGTGCAACTTACACTGACTTTGACATAAGTCCAGATGATAAGTTTATAGCAGCTGCAATTGAAGAAAATACTGAATACTTCACTATATCGGATCTCAATAATTTTGTACCCGCTATAGGTTCGCAGCAATTTGGTGATGATCCACGGTTTAATCCAACTATTTGTTGCGGAAAATATTATATTGCAAGTCTTTTGTCTAGGACTAGCACCTTGTTTATTTCTCATTTTGACTCAGTTGCAAAGACGTTAACTTTGGTTACCACCTTTGTTGCTCCCGATGGGAAACTTATTAATGATTACAAGTGGCATCCTACAGGAAAATATCTTGCGGTTGAGTACGATGATGAAGCAGGAAATGTTGTTGCGATTTTCCGCTTTAATCCTCAAGGTCCAACGTACCTAGAAGAACTGTACGAATATACTCCTACAAGGATATTTTTGGGAGGTGCTGTTTGGATTGATTGGTCACCATGTGGAAATTATTTAGTTATTTATGGTGATAAAAATGATTCAGATCCGTTTGCTGATACGGAAATCATAGAGCTTGGAAATTGTGTGAAATGTTGCGTTGCCGACCACAACAAAATTGCAAATGTTAATGGCGGTATGTGTGGCATTGGAATCTTTGGTGCGTCATGTTGTAATGGCATCACAAGAAACGTAGGTTATGGAAACTGCGTCAACTTTAGTCAAGGAATTTACAACAAATACTGCAATGGCTTATCAGGTCCACACAGTCTTTTAGGTAACTGGAGCATTCCTCCATACTAATAAAAAAAGAAAGAGTTATGCTTGGAGCTCCTGTCTTCGGACGGGAGCTTTTTATTTCCTGAGAGAGATTTTCGAATTGATTTTTTATTTTAAGTTGTGTACCCTGAACTTAGGATTGTTAGTTTTAACGTGGGTAGTTATGTAACATTAACTTTTAATTAAATTAAAAGGAGACCTAATGAAGTACAAAATATCACTTGCGATATTTGCTACACTTTTTCTTTTTTCATTTCCTACAAAAATTTCTTCAGAACAGTGCGTAGATTTCACCCGAGGTAATCAGGTAAAGGCGCTGCTTAGTTCTATGGAGCCAGCTGCTTGGATGGTTAACGATGGAAAAGAGGGTGCAAGTCAACACATTGTTAATGCCGGTTCAAGTGTCCAGCTGCTAGAAAATGTAAATGCATCGATACGAATTTCTGCAGACAATGTAACCGTTGATCTTAACGGATTTAAAATAAAAAGTTCAGATAATCCCGTAATTCAGATTGACATAGGTGTAAAAAACACAGTCGTTAAAAATGGGTCAATTGAGGGCGACGGAGGTAATGCTGGTATTGCAATTGGCAAAGCTGCCCGTGCTGTTATTTTGGAAAACTTAATCATATCAAATGTTGATGTCGGTATGGCATTTAATGGAACTGAACCTAATCCAATTGAGTGTTGTAAAGTTACCGATTGCTTAATAATGGATTGTGATGTTGCAGTTGTTATGGTAGCTGCAAATAAATGTGTATTTGAAGACTGTCAAGTGTGCGAATGTGGATATTTTGGTTTCCTTTTAGAAGCCTGCATGTACAACAAGTTTATACAATGTAAAGCTATCAAAGTAGGTCCAGCGGATATAGCGATTAATGCCGCAGGTTTTGCTTCTTTAGGTGGTAAGGATAATTTATTTTACGAATGTATGGCAGAAGGTGTTTGCAAGACAGAAAATACAAGCCGATGGTGTACAAAAGCAATGGGCTTCTGGTTTGGATTTGATTCTTTCAGTTTAGCGCCAGAGACAGAATCAAAAATTATCAACTGTTTTGTAGATTCAATCAAGGCAGCATCGTTTAGCAATGCATTTGGTGTTAATTTGGATGTGAGACTGTTAGCTGCGGCAGAGCAAGTAGGCACTGCTGATTTTAATTTGCCAGGTAATGAGCTAGGTCCTGTTACTTCTGTTTCTTGGTCTCCTCAAGGAACGCATATAGCAGTGGCAATTCCTGGAACAGGAGAAGAGTCTTTCATAAAAGTGTATCAATTTAATGGTTCTACCTGGGGAGAAATTTATAACATACCACTTGGTCCTAGTTCAGCTCCTTTCGTTGAATTTTCCCCTGATGGACAGTTATTGGCCGTGACTTATGATGGAATTATTAAAATATATCGGGTGAGTGATTTTACAGAGCTTGCTACACGTTCAGGAGAATTTGTTGGTGCTAAATGGTTTCATTGCGGAAGAATGCTAGCAGCTGCGAAAGTAAGTACGGGAACTGTTACTGATCCAGATCTTACAGTTTTGGTGCTTGAAGGTGATAAATTAATTACGATAAAGGATGTTGCAATTCCAGGAGTTAATGGTGGCTATGCGTTGGATATAAGCCCTGATGATAAATACATTATTTTTGCAGATAGGGAGAGTCCTATAAACCTTCACATAATCGAAGTTGCTTCTTGGACTGTTGCTGCGGTTTTGCCTAGTGCTGGCGCTGCTGTCGCGGTGTTTAATCCAGTTGTATGTTGTGGAAAATATTACTTTGCTCTTAATAGTGGACGTTTCTATGAGTTTGATCCTGCAAGTAAGACTATTTCACTATTATCTTATGGGATGACGAATGTTGGAACTCCTATATGGTTTCCTAATGGAAAGTACGTTGTGTATAAAACTTTTGCTGATGGGCAAAATCAGGTTTTTGTCGATGAGTTTAACCCTGAAGAAAATCCTTCTCCTGTACTTAAGTTGAGTTATTCTATAACTCGTGACGACGTTGTTATTGTTATAGATGTATCACCATGTGGCAGATATGTGTTCATAGCTTATAAAGAGGATGGTGAGGAAGAAGATCCTGATATTCTTAGCACTGAGGTTATTAGTGTTGGTAAAACAGTTGCCCAGTGTGTTGTTGAAAACACTCGAGTTGCAAATGTAAAAGGCGGCATGTGTGGAATTGGTATCATTGGTGGTGGATCGTGCAATTTGATAGATGCAAATCTTTTATATGGTAATTGCATAAACGCAAGTAAGGGTGTGTTTAATACATTCTGTGATTATCGATATGCAAATACACATCATAAACCACAGCCATTAGAGAATTTATCATTTAGCAATTTAGCTTGTAGCAGCCAAACTTGTTGCAGCAATACTGTGTGTTAATTTTTAATTGACGTTGATAATAAAAAAGGGAATCTCGAAAGGGGTTCCCTTTTTTGCCCTGTCCTGAGTAGTCCGTAAGGACATGTCGAAGGGAATTGATTTTTTATTTTAAGTTGTGTACCCTGAATTTAGGATTGTTAGTTTTAATATGGGTAGTTATGTAACAGTAACGTTTAATTAAAAGGAGACTTAATGAAGTACAAAATAAAGGCGTTCGCCTTGTTTTCTCTTTTATCTTTTTCTCTCTCGTTATTTTCTCAGACCGGGGGGTTAGTCACGTCGGATATATTTAACAATCTTCATGTCACGCAGGGGCAAGCACATCAAATCATTCCAAAGGGTGGCTTGACTATCTCTGCTTCTGGCTCGTATCATGTGACAGAAAATATTTCAGGACAAATTACTGTTGGTGCTGATGATGTGTTTATTGAGCTAAATGGGTTTACCGTTACAGGTGTGTCAGGAAAAGATTCAGTAATTACGATAGATCCTGAATATAAAAATATTGTCATACAAAATGGTAACATCATAGGAAACGATCAAACACACCCAGGTGTATTGGCGGGTGAGGGTGTTAGCGCCTTAGTGCTCAAAGATCTTCACATTACAAATTGCGATCAAGGAATAAAATTTGCTGGTCTTGAAGGAACGGAAGTAAAATGCTGCCGGGTATTAGATTGTTTTATGACCGGTTGTAAAAAAGGTGCAGAACTTACATACACCATGATGTCTTTGTTTGAACGTTGCGAAACCTGTTGCTGCTCTTTGACGAGTTTTGATCTAATCAATTGTAAATACAATAAATTTAAAAAATGTAAAGCAGTTAGAACAGGTAATGACCAATCGGACAAAATGGCAATTGGATACTCAGCAGTTGGCGGACTTGATAACTTGTTCTATGAATGTATGGCAGAAGGAATTCATAAAAGAGGTTCAACGAGCGATTGGTGCACAAAAGCAATGGGCTTTAATTTTGGGTTTGATGCAACTAATGTTCCAGAAGAAGAATCAAAAATTGTTAACTGTCTTGTTGATTCTGTAAAGGCAGTAGATTGGGCGCATGCGCTTGGTATTCGTTTGGACATGGTTCTCAAAGATCAAGTGACACCAATAGCCGACGGTAGTTTTATTTCTGTTGATAATGATGTCTTGCCGTTTAACTATACAAATGTTGACTGGTCACCACAATGTGATCTGATTGCGTTTGGGCAATGGACGACTACCGGCGGAGAACAAGGAAGCTATAAGCTTATTAAGTTTGACGGTACACAGTTAGTTGATACAACACTTACACCAAGAACCGTAAACCTATTACCTAAATACGTTAAATTCTCCCCTGATGGACAATTTCTATTGATCAATGGAAGAGACAACTGGCCAGAACCAGATCTTAATATTTACGACGTTAAGACTGGTGCTTTTTTAAATGCATTGTCTTTTAGCTCCACTCGTCCATATGCAGCATGGTTTAATTGCAGCAACAAGATTGCTCTTACTGCTGGTAGTGGTACTACAGTTTTGGCAATTTACTTTTTTGATGGAAAAAATTTGACACTAAGTCAGTCTCTTTCTCTTTTAGTGCCTCCTGCTGGTCATATAAGCATAAGCCCAGATGATAAATTTTTGGCTTTGCCTACTGGTGGTTCCACTGATAACTTTAAGATAGTAGATCTTGATACGTTTACAATTAAATTTCCTGTTACCTTTGCAACAAGCAATGAGGTTCCAAAATTGACAAAATTTAATCCGTTGACCTGTTGTGATATATACTACCTTGCAACGATTGATAACAATGGGAACTTGAAAATGCATTCCTTTAACTCATCTAGTTTTTCACAAAGCATTGCATCACTAGATCTTGGTGATATTACTGATGTGCAATGGCATCCTTCTGGAAAATATTTTGCTATTTCCAGGAGCGTTGGTGTGGTGCATGTGTATCGCTTTGATCCTCAGGCTCAAACCATCTTAGAACGAATTGATAGCTTGAATTATGATGTCAAAGTTGGGTCAGGAACGATTTACATTTCATGGTCACCTTGCGGAAGTCATTTAGTCATTCTTGGCACAAAGAACACCGTAACAGGTACCAAAATTGACATGGAAGTCATTGAATTGGGCGACAGTGTAAGAAATAACTTAGTTGATAGCAACAAGGTTGCAAATAGCTCCGGTGGTATCTGCTCAGTTGGCATATTTGGCTGTAGCTGTTGTAATGGCATTATGAGAAACGTTG
>Ga0180433_10001445_pt1 | contig 39569 bp, 40 predicted proteins | sample SS_ome_8_FD_132980 | JGI IMG/M metagenome (GOLD analysis project Ga0180433, IMG submission 132980) | Hypersaline lake sediment archaeal communities from the Salton Sea, California, USA - SS_1_D_1 metaG | ecosystem: Environmental > Aquatic > Non-marine Saline and Alkaline > Hypersaline >... | reverse complement strand
GACCACTTGCAATTAGAATTTAGGTGCGATAGAACATCAAAAAGGGGGTAATTTCATGAGAGGCAAAAGGTACACTGAAGAGCAGATAATCGGGGTCCTGAAAGAGGCGGAGGCAGGGGTGGCAGTGGTGGATCTGAGCCGAAAATACGGCATAAGCGACGCGACATTCTACAACTGGAAGGCAAAGTTCGGGGGCCTGACGGTCAGCGAGGCGAAGCGCCTGAGAGCCCTGGAGGAAGAAAACAGGCGGCTCAAGCAGATCGTGGCTGATCAGACGCTTGACATCCAAGCCCTGAAAGCAGTCTGCTCAAAAAACTTTTAAAGCCCAAGGCGAAGAAAGAAGCCGTGAATTTCATCACAGGCGGCTTTGGGCTTAGCAAAACAAAAGCTTGCAGATTGGTTAACCTGGCGAAGTCCGTGTTCTGGTACAGACACAAGCCGGAAGGCGGAAGCGATATAGCCGTCCGCGAGCGGTTGAAGGACCTGGCGGCAAAGAGGCCGAGGTTCGGCTGCCCGAGATTGCACGTGCTTCTGAGGCGTGAAGGATTGAAGATCAATCACAAGAAGACTGAGAGGATATACGGGGAAGAAAAGCTCTCTCTCCGTCGGAAAAACAGGCGAAAGCGGGTAGCCGGCTTGAGGCTTGAACTACCAAAACCGCTGAAGCCAAACCATATCTGGAGCATGGACTTCGTGTCAGATACGGCCTTGAACAGCAGGAAGATAAAGGCGTTGACGATCATAGACGCGTATTCAAGGAAGTGCCATCGGATCGAGGTGGACACTTCGATCAACGGGACAAGGGTATGCCGCACGCTCGATGAGATCGGGGAGCGCGAAGGGCTGCCCGAAGTGATCATGATCGACAATGGCCCGGAGTTTGCAGGCAGGGCTCTTGATGAATGGGCGTACAGGAAAGGCATAAGACTGCACTTCATCAGGCCAGGCAAACCGGTTGAAAACGCCTACATCGAAAGCTTCAACGGCAGGTTAAGAGATGAATGCCTGAACGAGCATTGGTTCATCAGTCTGAATCATGCCAGGAAGGTGATCGAGGACTGGCGGACCGATTACAACGAGGCAAGGCCTCACAGCTCGCTGGGTAATCTTACGCCGGAGGAGTTCATACAAAAGGAGGTGGAAATGGCTGCTTGCGGTCCCGTTTACTCTAATTCATAATGGTCCTAATGATGGGGTAAGGTCAGCTACTAAAAGAAGAACAAACACCAAAACAATCTTCCTCATAACTTCCTCCTTAAGGTTGATTAGAGAAATTATACTCCAAGACGATAAAACGAGCAATCAGAGGCAGATTTTTAGAAAGCTAGGATTAAGTAAGATTATCAGAAGAGAAAAATGGTTCATTTTTAACTGTAATCTCGACAAAAAAGAAAATGACCCTCTCGACTATGGTTCGAGGCAGGCCCGCCTTGCCGGCAAGGCAGGGAACTCAGCACCCACCGGGGAAAATCCGAAATCCTAATACCGAAATACGAAACAAATCCGAATTACCAAAATCAAAATGATCCAAACAGATCCCCTTTTTTGAATTTCGAACATTCGAATTTCGTGCTTGTTTCGAATTTCGGGTTTCGTGCTTCGAATTTAAACTTTGGGTGGATGCAGTCTGCGGCGAGGCAGGCCCGCCTTGCCCGCTTCGCGAGGCGAGCCGGCGAGACAGGGAACTCAGCACCTACTGCTTAAAAGATGGGGAAATTATTATGCTTGCACACCATATCTTAATATGGTATGGTGTGACCAACGAGGCTATACCATATTAAGCATATGCACTATCTGGACAAACATTTAAGGGACAGAATTGACGCAAAGCTGAGGGAGCTGCAAAAACTGCGGCCTCTCCCCTCCTCCGCAGTTGCAAAACTGAAGGAACAATTCGCGATAGAAATGACGTATAACTCCAACGCGATCGAAGGAAACAAGCTTACCCTGAAGGAAACCTACCTTGTAATCAGCGAAGGAATAACTGTTAAGGGGAAATCGCTAAAGGACCACCTTGAAGCAAAGGACCATTACGAGGCACTCCATTTTCTTTATGATCTTGTTGAACACGGCAAGCAACACACAATTTCGGAAGTACTTATCAGGAACATCCAACAGCTCGTGGTCAAGGATACAGATCCGCAAGTCGCGGGTAAATACCGAACAAGTAACGTGATCATTACCGGAGCAAGCCATAAGCCTCCGGATGCGGCGGAAGTGCCCGCCCTTATGAGACATGCTTTAGAATGGTTCAGGAACAACAAGAACAAACTTCATTTAATTGAGGCCGCTTCAATATTGCATCACAAAATAACAAATATCCATCCGTTCTTTGACGGCAACGGCCGCACTGCGCGCCTTGTTATGAACCTGATCCTGATGCAAAAAGGATATCCTCTTGTTGTAATACTCAAGAATGACAGGAAGAAATATTATCGGGCGTTGGAGAAGGCTGACAAAGGTGATTATGTCTCATTTATCAGATTCATCGCTCAAGCCGTTGAACGTTCTATGGCAATTTATTTAAATACATTGCTGCCAATGGAAACAAAGAAAGAGAAATATTATCCGCTTTCAATAGTAAGCAAGAATACCCCTTATTCAGAAAAATATCTGAATCTTCTTGCCCGTCAGGGCAAGATAGAAGCGCATAAAGAAGGCAGGAATTGGGTTACAAGCGTTGATGCGATAAAACGGTATCAGGCAAACAGGCAAAGGAAGCGTAAGCTAAGAAGAAAATGACCACCTCGACAGGCCCGCACTGAGCGACCCCGAGCGGAGTCGAGGGGGAGTCGAAGTGCTCAGGACAAGGAACTCAGCACCAAACGCCTTCGGCGTAAATCCGAAATCCTAATACCGAAATACGAAACAAATCCGAATTACCAAAACCCAAAACTCGAAACCGTTTTGAACATTCGAATTTCGTGCTTGTTTCGAATTTCGGGTTTCGTGCTTCGAATTTAAACTTTGGGTGGATGCGGTCGCGGTGGAGGGGAAATTGACCCGCCTGAGACTCGAACTCAGCACCTACTGCTTAAAAGGCAGTTGCTCTACCAGATGAGCTAGCGGGTCATGAACAACACAGACAATATTAAATTATTTCAGCCATCCAGGCAGTTGCTCCCCGCCTGCAACGCTTCGCGTAGCGATGCGGGCAGGTACCAGATGCCTGTGCGCCGTAGCCCGCCGAAGGCGAGGCAAAGGCGGAAGCTAGCGGGTCGAAACACCTACGGTGTAAATCTGAAATTCGAATATCGAAATCCGAAACAAATCCAAATGACCAAAATCCGAAGCGTTTCCAACATTTGAGCATTCGAATTTCTTGCTTGTTTCGAATTTCGGATTTCGTGCTTCGTATTTAAATTTGGTGAGGGTCGGGATCGAACCGACGACACCTGCCTTTTCAGGGCAGTGCTCTACCAACTGAGCTACCTCACCGCAAACCGTCGCTCGTATAAAGGTTACGTCTACGCCTCGCGTATCGGTAACCGTCAGACGTAAGACGATACGGGCCGCGGGCTCCGTAACCGCAACCAAAATCCGATCGATTTCCCGGTGATTATAACAAAAAGCCACAGGCCCATCAAGGCTGTGATATAATTCCGCCTGATATGAAGACAAATATCCTGATCATAATCCTGTGCCTGGCCTGCATCGCCGCAGGCTGCACGAACAAGGATTACATAGAAATCCACAGCGATCCGAAATTCGACTACTCAAAGCTCAGGACATTCTCGGAAATGAAGCTCGGAAGCGAGTCGCAGGACGAGCTGTCACTGCTCCCTGTAGTCAGGAAAGTCCTCGAGAAAAAGGGCTTCAGGGGATCCGGCGAGCCTGATTTCATGTACTCGGTGAATATAACCGGATTCAAGAACGAATACGGCCTGGCAATAAATCTCTTTCAGCTTTCGGGGAACGGATCAGCGCGCACAATCTGGAGCGGAGTGGGAATGGTGCCCAGAAACAGGGGCAGGATATCCGAGACGGCTCCGGAAATGGCGGAAAAGATCCTCGCTAACTTTTACTGAAGAAGTACTCGAACCACACCTCGGGCACGTTGCTCATCCTGGTCATGTGAAGATAAAGCATCGACGGCGGCTTGTAAGGCATCCTCTTGAGCTTCAATCCCGCCTCCTCGGGCGTCCGATCCCCTTTCTTGTTGTTGCAGCGCACGCATGAAACCACCGTGTTGCTCCAGGAATCGCTTCCCCCTTTGCACTTGGGGACCAGGTGGTCGATTGTCAGGTTGGTGGTCTTTCCGCAATACTGGCACGTGTAGTTGTCCCTCAAAAATATGTTCTTGCGCGAAAGGACTACTGAGGTGTACGGAACCGGGACGTACCTGCGGAGCCTTATGACGAAAGGCAGGACGTATTTTTGGTTGATCAGCGCCGAGCTGGCCTCGATGCTGTCAGCCTTGTTCTTGAACAGGAGAAGCATAGCCCTTCTCCAGCTGCATATGTTTATCGGAGCGGATGTCGCGTTCAGAACAAGGACCTTCGACAGCCCCGCTGGACCACCTGGGCCGGATTCCATACATTATCACCATCGCAAATCTAAACCGGAGGGAGAGGGATTTGAACCCCCGATACGCCAAAGGCGTATACTGGTTTTCAAGACCAGCGCCATCAACCACTCGGCCATCCCTCCGAGTTTCTTAATTAAAAGACATCAACCACTCGCCTGCCCGCCTCAGCCCACCGAAGGCGAGGCGAAGGCGGGGCCACCTCTCCAGCGGAAATCGCCGGAAAAATTACCTTACAAAAAACAGAACGCCAAAAAGAATAACGGTTATGATCAGGAATATCAGCCCGACCACGAACCTGTGAACATAAAGCCACTCGTCAACCGAAAAGAGCTTATTGACCGGATTGCTTATCCCCTTGAGAATATTCGGAGCGAAGAGATAACCAATCGCCAACAACACGGAAACAAGCCCGCCGATTAACACTATGGTTTTCCCAGCTGAGAGTATCAGGTCTCTGACAAATATCACGAAATCTCACCTCCTTCGGCAAAAGAATATCACGTTTCAGATAAATTATACAGAATTCCCGCGTTCTATGCAAAACGAAGTTAATGTTTGAAAATACGGCCTTTTTAAGGTATAATAACGAGCCACCCGGAAAGAGAGGTAATTGACATGATAAAGAAAATGATCGTTTCCGTTATCGCTTTCTCCCTGCTTCTTTCATCAGGCGTCTTCGCGGCGGAACAGTTATACACCGGACTGATCATTGACGCCAGGGAGCTCGGCATCCAGCCGGGGAAAAGCCCCAAGATCTACGACGAGAACGGCATAGAGATATACGGAACGGTGAACATCGACCCCGACTTTGTTATTGAGAAAGGGATCGTTCAGTACCAGAGGACGATCGGCGACGCCATAAGGGAAGAGACCGCGGGACTGAACCCCATCGTTGTCAGGGCGGTTGAAAGGGGAAATCACCCCTACAAGGCCGACGTCACGATCTCCAGCAAGGACGCCGCCTGGATACTGAAGGCCAATCAGAAGTCACAATTCCTGCAGAACCTTCAGGTGGTCTTCGTAATTTAGCCGATCGCGGAACGAAAGGCCCTTAGCGGGATTTCAGCCTCAGGATGGTGAAGTCCGGATAGCGGGCTATACTCTCGACCTCAAAACGCGAACCGAGGGCATTCTCCTCTCCGATATACCTGTGAAAATAAGGCTTTTGCATGATCAGCCATCCGGACTCAAATTCGATCTTTGGCAGATTGTCATAATAATGCAATTTCAGGGGTGATCCTCTCCAGTAGTATTCGAACATAGGGACGCCGCCGTAATCCGTGAAGACCGGCTCGCTCTGCTCAACTTCTTCCATCAGGTATCCTATCGCCCCCCTCCAGTCGTCGCGCTTCGGTATGCTGTAGAACGTTATCAGCGGAACGGCAAAGAGAACCGCGAGAAGAACACAGGCCGCCTTTTTCATTTTCTCCGGAGATGACGACCACGCTGCGTGGGCAAGAAGCATGTAGAGCGGAGGAGACAGCGCCATGGCATATTTCTTGAGGCCGACCAGAGGATGCAAGGCGGCGGAATACGCGACTTCAAGCGCGAAGGGAAGCACCAGCCACAGCCAGAGGAGCAGTATCGACCAGGATTCCTTCGATCCCTTGTTCCTTGCTGCCTCCCGGCCTCCCAGGAAGAGAGGAACAAGCAGCAGAAGGCTCAAGCCCTTCATGATGACAGTGTAAGGCCCCGATATCAGCCATCCAGCCGGAAGTGGTATCGGCAGGAGGAGAAAGCCGAACAAGAGATTGGTGAATGAAGAAAAGCTCAAGGGGCTCATCCAGCCCATCAGCGAGCCTCCCTTTATCAGATAATACAGAACCATCGGAAAGTAAAGAAACGCTATGACGACAAGAGACACGTTGAACTCATAACTTCCCCTCTTCCTGAGGATGCTGTACGCGAACTGAGCGGCAAGCAAAAAGACGCTGGTCGCGCTAAGGTATATCATGAGCACAGTGATGACGGAATACGCAAGCCAGAGGCGGAACCGGTTAAGCTCAAGCGCCCTCAGAAAGCAGTAAAACGACAGTATCGACAGAAAGACCAGAATGGCATAAGGCCTGGCCTCCTGGGAAAAATGCACCTGAATGGCCGAGAAGGAGAAAAGAGCGGTGGCCGTGTATGCTATCCATTCATTATCGAAGAGCTCCCGAGCAAGGACATGAAGAGCGTAGATAGAAAGGACCCCGAAGATAACGGAAGGCATTCGGAGCACCAATTCCGAGGAGCCGAAAAGCACCGCGAGCGGCTTGAGAATGAAAAGATAGAGCGGCGAATGCCCTATGTAGAGCTGGAAAGAGATCATCTCCAGGAACGGCTTGAAGGTGGATATCGCGGCCAGCGCCTCGTCGTGCCACAGGCCCTCAGCGGTAATGAAGAGCAGCCTTAAAAAGGCTCCCGCGGAAAGAAGCGCCGTCAGTAAAAGATCGATCCTGACCGGATTGCCCGGCAGGATCCTACGGGACATAGATTATTGATCCCTCAAAGCCCAGACGCGTCGGCATCTCGGCCGAGCCGATAAGGCTCATGTTGCTGTCGTACTTATAGACCTCTACTGTAGGGCTGGCATAAGCGTACCCGTATACTCTCGACGAGTCGGAAGATACCGCAAAATGGCATATGTATCTGTTCCCGGTGTTGTGCACCTCCATTGAGGTCGCGTCTCCCGGAAGCAGGGTGTCAACCCTTGAAACACAATAATTGCCAATATACAGCTTGTTTCCGTCGGGAGAAGGCGTCATCTTGTAGGGCATGTTACTTGTGAGCGGAACATCCAGGTCCCTGACAAAAGCTTCGTCAGTTACCCTGAACACCTTGACCATGTCGCCGCTCAAGCCCGAGACAAAGAAATAATCGCATCCAGGGGGGAACGCGATGTCCTGCCTGGAATCCCCAGTACAATCAAGCGTGCTCACAAGGGTCACGGCATCAGATTCCGCTGAGAAGGAATAAACATAATTCGCGGTCACAACATACATTCTGTTGTTTACGGGATTGCGGCCAAGACCGATCCCATTGTAGCCGCCCGGAATCGCCTGATAAACGTTCCCTCCGCCCCCAATGTTCGCGGAGTCGTTCTGGGAATCAAGCAGCTGAACGTATCCGGGAGCAATCGCCACCAGCGCCCGCTTGCCGTCGGCCGTAAAGTCAATCCCCCTGTTATGATTTGTGTTCCCCGTCACGATGGTTTTGTCAACGGCAGCCGTTGCCGTGTTGATAACATAAACCTTGTTGGCGGCACTATCCGAGACGTATATCTTGCTGCCGTCGGGATGAAGCCTGGCCCAGTTTCCCTTTCCTCCCGCAGGGAGAGAAAAGCGCTTGACCACCGTGAGCGTTGCCGGATCGACAACATATACGTCGCTCGTTGAATATCCGGTAATAAAAAGTTTCGGAGTTGAGGACGAAGAGCCATTTGAGCTGCTGGTCACCGTGCCGCATCCCAGGAACACAAGCAGAGAAAGGATCGCGAGGGGAACAAGGAAAGCAAGTGGAATGAATTTTTTCATCATGATCATCCGCCTTTCAGGAAGTTATTGGAAATTATACCCCTTGAGGCGCATTTGTAAAGGGGAGAAGCTCAGCCGGCGCTCTCTTCAACTTCGTCCGCGGTCTGACGCAGGAAGGCGAACGAAAAATCACAGCTTCTGCAGAATCTCCGCGTGGTATTTGTCATCTGACGTTTCTATAGTATAATCAGCCCAAATGCTTAAATCCGCTGACGGGAAGGTCTTCTACGCCGGATGGGAGACTTCCAGCCCAAACGCAGTCATCGTCCTGGTCCACGGCCTGGGCGGCTACTCCGGAAGGTTCTTTGAGCTCGGCCCTTTCCTGGCCGGCAAGGGCCTTCAGGCCTACGCCATAGAGCTGAAAGGGTTCGGTGGATCGCCTTCGGAAAAAGGGCACATCGGGAATTTCAAGACGTACACTGAAGAGCTGAAAACCCTCGTCAAGCTCGCGAAAAACAAAACCCCCGGGAAAAAAGTTTTCGTTTTCGGCGAGTCCATGGGAGGGCTCATAACGCTCGACTTTTCGATGCACCATCAGGACATGATAGACGGCATAATCCTTGTCTCCCCCGCCCTCAAGGACAGGCTCCCGATACCGACCCGTAAAAAGATCGCCATTTTTTTGACTTCGATATTCAACCCGCGCAGACGTTTCAACGCGGAATTCAACGCGGAAATGTTCACGAGGGACCCGGCCATGGCAAAAAAGATAAACGAGGACCCGATGGAAGTAAGGTCCCTGAGCGCAAAGTTCTTCCTTTCGATCATGAAAGCCCTTATTTACGTGAACATGAACCCGAAAAGGATAAAGCTGCCCCTCCTCATGCTCCTCGCGGGGAAAGACAAGATGGTCTCCTCGGAGGCGGCCGGGAAGTTCTTCAGGAAAGTGTCGTCAAAGGACAAGGAGCTCAAATCTTATTCCGACATGTATCACGCGCTGTACGTCGACAAAGGCAGAGAAAAGGTCTTTGACGACATCGTTGATTGGATCGAAAAGCATTTATGATGCGGGAACCTGAAAATGAATTCCCGGTTCCCGGCTTAGCAAAAACCGGAACCGAGACTTTAGTCTCAGGTTCCGGATTATAGGCTGTAAATGAGAAAATACATCTTAGCGATAGACCAGGGCACCACCGGCTCGACCATCATCATCTTTGATAGGAGGGGTCGGATCGTCTCACGCGCGTACAGAGAATTCCCTCAGATCTTCCCGAAGCCCGGCTGGGTGGAGCATGATCCTGTGAAGATATGGCAATCGGTAAAGCTGACCATAGCCGACGCCCTGAAGGCCGGGAAGATCAAAGGCTCTGAGATCGCCGCGATCGGCATCACGAACCAAAGAGAGACAACGATCATATGGGACAGGAAAACCTCAAAGCCGGTATATAACGCGATAGTGTGGCAGTGCAGGAGAACGGCGCCCATCTGCGACGCGCTGAAGAAGAAGGGGCTTGAGCCTTATGTTAAAAAAGCGACGGGGTTAAAGATCGATGCTTATTTTTCTGGGACCAAAATTAAATGGATCCTCTCAAACCTCCGATCTCCGATCTCTGATCTCCGATCTCTTGCATTCGGAACGGTGGATACCTGGATAATATGGAACCTGACAAAAGGAAAGTCGCACGTAACGGATTACTCAAACGCTTCCAGGACGATGATCTATAACATCCGCAAGCTTGATTGGGACGAAAAGCTTCTTAGGGCCTTGAAGATTCCCCGTGCTATTCTGCCGAAGGTCGTCCCCTCTTCCGGGGTTGTTGGGCATACGAAAGGAATGGGGGTCCTTCCCGACGGCATCCCGATCGCCGGTATTGCCGGCGACCAGCAGGCGGCGCTCTTCGGACAGACCTGTTTTGAGAAGGGCGATATAAAGAACACCTACGGGACGGGCTGTTTCATGCTGGTAAACACCGGAACGAAGGCTCCCGTTTCGAAAACTGGACTTGTAACAACGATCGCCTGGGGGCTTGGCGGCAAGGTCTATTACGCCCTTGAGGGCTCGATCTTCATCGCGGGCGCCGCCATTCAATGGATAAGGGACGGTCTGGGGCTGATAAAGAAAGCAGCCGAATCTGAAGCTATAGCGCGGTCGGTTCCCGACACCGGCGGGGTTTATTTTGTCCCGGCTTTCGTGGGTCTCGGGGCGCCTTACTGGAACATGTACGCTAGAGGGACGATAACGGGAATTACGAGAGGCACGACAAAGGCACATATCATCAGGGCCACGCTTGAATCTCTCGCCTATCAGACGAAGGACGTGATGCTCTGCATGGAAAGGGACTCTGGGTTGAAGATAAAGGCGCTGAAGGTGGACGGGAAAGCCGCCGAGAACGATTTTTTGATGCAGTTCCAGGCGGACATCCTTCCGACCAGGATACTGAGGCCGAAGATACTGGACACCACCGCCCTTGGAGCGGCATACTTGGCCGGACTGGGTGTAGGCTTCTGGAAGAGCCAGGCTGAACTAAAGAAGCTCTGGAAGACAGAAAAGAGCTTCCTCCCCGGAGTGAAAACGTCTGAAAATGAAACTCTCTACAGCGGCTGGCAGAAAGCGGTAAGGTCCGCGATCGCCTAGCTCCTGATCCCAGTCCCTCATACCCTTTACCCTTCACGTTCCATCTCCCGTCTCGCGCCTCGCTATCTTTCCTGTTATAATCTACCCAAATGCCACCTTGCTATGATGTCGCCATCATCGGCGGAGGGATCGTCGGCAACTCCATTGCCCGCGAGCTCTCGCGCTATGAGCTCAATGTCATCCTCATCGATAAAGAGATAGAGGTCTCCTTCGGCGTCTCGAAGGCGAACTCCGGAATAATCCACTCCGGGATACACGATTCCGCGAAAACCCTGAAAGGACGGCTCTGCTTTCAGGGGAACAAGCTCTGGGAAGAGCTCGCGAAAGAATTGAGGGTCCCCTTCGAGCGCGTGGGCGAAATACTAGTCGCGCGGAAGGACTGCGACGTACCTGTCCTGGGGAAACTGCTCGGGAACGCGGAAGCGAACGGCGTCCCCGCCAGGATGGTGGGGAACGAAGAGCTTCGCCGGCTCGAGCCGAACCTTTCAAAGAACATCAAAACCGGACTGCTCGCGCCCACTGCCGGCGTCATCCCCCCTTACGAAATGACCTACGCGCTCTACGAGAACGCGATACAGAACGGGGTCGAATACCTGCTAAATTCTAGGGTCACGAAGATCTCGAAGCGAAAGAGCAGTTTCGTCATCCGGGCAGGCAAGGAAGAGATCGAAGCCCGATACATTGTGAACGCAGCGGGACTGTACGCGGACGAGGTCGCAAAACTGGCGGGAGCGGGAAGTTTCAAGATAAGGCCGAGAAAGGGAGAAGAGTACATCCTGGACAAAAGGTTCGACAACATCAACAACCACGTGATCTTCCCCACCCCCACACCCGTCTCGAAAGGCATCCTGATAATCAAGACGATCGAGGGCTCTACTATGATAGGCCCCACTGCGGAAGACATCGAGGAAAAGGAAGACACGGGAACGTCCGAAAAAGGGCTTCAAAAGATCCTGGCTTTCGTGAAGACCATGATCCCCCAAATCGAGAAGAAGGACATAATCGCCTCATTCGCCGGCGTTCGTCCCGTTTCCGACACCAACGACTTCATCATCGCGGAATCGAAGAATGTCCCGCGCTTCATAAACGCCGCCGGGATACAATCCCCGGGGCTGACGGCCGCCCCGGCCATAGCACTGATGGTCGCCGGCATCATCAATTCCTCCGGCCTGAAACTTACCAAAAAAAGGAGATTCAAGAAGTACGACCGGCCGCACAGGAGACTGTCAGTGCTCAGGAACGGGGAAAAGGAGCTCTTGATAAAGCTCAACAGATCCTACGGCAACATGGTCTGCAGGTGCGAGACCGTTTCGGAGGCCGAAGTGGTCCAGGCAATAAAGAACGGCGCAAGGACGGTTGACGGGGTCAAGTTCAGGACAAGGGCCGGAATGGGAAGATGCCAGGCCGGGTTCTGCATCCACCGCGTCATGAAAATACTGGCCAGGGAACTGAACGTTCCCGAAGAAGAGATAACCAAACGGGGCGGAGGGTCCCGAATTGTTAAGAAAAAGCGCTGACATAATAATCATCGGCGCGGGTCCGGCTGGAATGGCCGCGGCGCTGAAAGCGAGCGAGCTCGGCGTAAAGCGCATTCTCCTCGCAGACCGCCTCCCGGAAATGGGAGGCATACTTCAGCAGTGCATCCACAACGGATTCGGCCTGCAGGTGTTCGAAAAGGACTGGACGGGGCCCGAATACGCGGATCATTACATCAAGAGGATCGGAAAGACGAACATCGAGGTCATGCTCCGCACTATGGCAGTCGAGATAACCGGCGAAGGCCGCGTCATCCTTTCAAACGATTCTTACGGACTCATAGAAGTGGACGCAAAGGCCAGGATACTGGCGATGGGGTGCAGGGAGCGGACAAGACAGCAGGCAGGCGTACCGGGCACAAGGCCGTCCGGGATATTCACAGCCGGGGTCGCGCAGAGGTTCGTGAACGTCGAGGGCTACATGCCTGGAAAGGAAGTCGTGGTGGTCGGCTCGGGGGACATCGGACTTATCATGGCAAGAAGGATGACCCTCGAGGGCGCAAAGGTCCGCGCCGTCACGGAAATACTGCCCCACCCCAGCGGACTGAACAGGAACATCGTCCAGTGCCTGCATGACTACAACATACCGCTATATTTGAACCATGGTGTTCTTGAGATTTTCGGCAAGGACCGCGTTGAGGGCGTTAAGATCAAGGGGCCTAAAAAAGCGTTCGAGATAGAATGCGACACCGTTCTTTTTTCCGTGGGGCTGATACCGGAGAACGAGCTCTCGAGGATGGTCCCGCTAGACATAAACCCGGCGACCGGAGGCCCGTACATCGACGACGCGTATGAAACCACCCGCGAAGGGACGTTCATCTGCGGCAATGCGGCGTTCGTCAACGACCTTGCCGACTACGCGAGCATCGAGGGAGAGATCGCCGGGGAGGGCGCGGCCGCGCACGTCTCATCGGCGATCCGCCGAGCACCCGGGATCGAAACGGTCGCAGGAGAGAACCTCCGGTTCGTGGTCCCAAACTTCATCACAAGAGAGGACCCGGTAACGCTCTACATGAGGGTAACGGAGCCCCTGCTCGACGCAACGCTCGTCTCGACCGGAAACGTCGTCAGGAAGAAGTACCGGATAGTCAAGCCCGGAGAGATGATGGAAGTAAAACTCGATACGGAACAGCTGAAGAAGGTCAAATCGCTCAAGGAGCTAAGGTTCGATGTCAAAAAAAATTGACGAACGCAGGTTCATCTGCATAATGTGCCCGCTCGGCTGCGAGGTTACTGTCAGGTCGGACTCCCGGGGCGAGATAAAAGAGATAATCGGCAACAAATGCCCGAAGGGCGAAAAATACTCCAGGGACGAGTTCTCGAGACCGATGCGCGTCCTGACCTCGACGGTCTCGATTGAAGGGGCCGCTTCCCCGCGGCTTCCCGTGAGAACGTCGGACCTCATACCTAAGACGAGGATATTCGACTGCATGAAGGAGATACATAAGGTAAAAGTAAAGGCGCCGGTCAAGGCAGGGGAAATAGTGGCCGGGAACGTGCTCGGGCTCGGGATAAACATTGTGGCAACTAGAGATTCGGAGAGGGAGGGATTCGAACCCTCGCGCCGGATAATTCCGACCTAACGGTTTAGCAAACCGTCCCCTTGGGCCACTTGGGTACCTCTCCGCGCGTGTGTGAGATTATAGCAGAATTACGGTGAATGTGAAAACGGGACACCCGCAGGAATCCTCTTTACTCCGGGATACCAACTGCTATAATGTTGCCGAAATCAAGGCCCGTGAAGAGGCGAAGAGATGCGCAAAGAACATATTATCCTTCCGTTAATAGCAATCCTCACATTAACGTGCGGAGCCTCGGCCGCCAGGGAGCCCGGCAGCGGATATGAAGAATGGAAAAAGCTGCAGAACGAAAACGGCGAAAAAAGAGCCGACAAGCTCCACGAGGTGCTCTCCTGCCAGCTTTTCTTTGAGGAGGAAAAAGCCCTTGTGCTCGAGTGCGGGTATTTCGTGTGGATGGATGACGCGACGCTGGATGATTACGTCAGGGAGATCAACGGGATCTATAACGACCCGGAGAACAGGAACATCAAGATCTATCAGGCACAGGTCCTCGCGACCATAAAAATGAGGAACGAGGACTCCAACGACTATGAGAATCTGATCAAGCTGTACAGAGAAGGGAAAAACCTTCCCTACAGGGTAAGGGCCAGGAAGGTCCTCGACGGAGACACCATAATCGCCGCTGACGGCAACGGGGACGAATACAAAATAAGGCTGATAGGCATAGACACGCCGGAGATGGACAAAAAGGGCGGAGAAGAAGCAAAGCTCTATCTCGAGGCTCTTCTCGGGGACAACGAGCTCACCTTAAGGTACTTCAAGGACATATTTGACAAATACGGCAGGATCCTGGCCGAGGTCCATGTCGAAACCAACGGCGAAGCGCTTAACACCGCGGAGGAGCTTCTCAGGTCCAAGCACGCCAGCCCGTTCTTTTACAGGGATGAGAAGAGGCCGAAGGGTTTCTCTGAGGGTTTCGAGGAACGCTACGAGCTCTGGGCTAAAGAGTGACTAATCCTGCCTCTTGATGATCCTCTCGATTTTCAATCCCGCGAGTGCGGTAGCCAGGATTATCGTGCCCCACAGAGTTATGAACCTGAAGGTCCCGAGATCGAAGCCGGTATTGAAGCCGAGAAGTTCTCCAAGCCACAGTATGGCTATTGTCAGGATGATGCCCGCGACAATCTCCTCGGTCACGGCAAAGTAATCGTTATGCTCCCTGTGCCCTCTTACGAGGATGAGTGTGCCGATGATCCCGAAAACGAAGCAGAATAATGTAAAAAGCATACTGGCGATTATATACGATTCTGCTTGATGTTGCAAAAAGGATTCTGATATACTACCGCTATCATCAAATCATAGGAGGCTGTACTGTGAGATCCAAATTAATCGCCTCGACCCTTATCCTCGGCATCGCGTTTTCCATTCTAAGTATCACTTTGATCGTCGGCTGCGGAACCACATCAAAGGAGACTGACGGCTCGGTCACTACAATACCGACGATCTACGTCAGCGACACGGGCAACGGCAAGGTGCTTATGATAGACCCGTCAACCCTTCAGGTAACGGGATCCATTGAGATCACCGATGCCTCTAACATTCAGTGGATGGTCCTGCATCCAAACGGGGGCAGGGTATACGTCGCGGACAATACTACGATGCCGGGCAGGATTTTCATCATAAACACCGCGACCAACGCGGTCGAGAAGACGCTCCTCGTGATGAGCTCGCCCAGGGGGATGGCTTTCAATTCCGACGGGAGCAAGCTCTTCGTGGTCTGCGACATGGGAGGCACCTGCACCGTAGCTGTCGTCAACACGGCAAACGACACCTGGGATGACTACATCTCCATGGGAAGCCAGAGCTACGGCATAGACTACAACCCGAGAAATAATTCCCTGTACGTGTGCGATGACGGCGAGAACGAGCTTTGCAAAGTGACTGCCGAGGCGGGATCGACCCGGACATACGTGGACATTTCCGGAATAAATGACTTATACGACGTAGTAACGGGGCCTGGAGGACACAGCATGTATGTTACATCACATGACGGCCCTCCTGACCGCATAATCTCTGTGGAGGCGGACAGCTTAACAATTGTTGCTTCATGGGATGCCACTGCAGACGGCGCCAGGCACATCATTCTCTCCCCTGACGGCAAGCGCGTTTACGCGGGCATCTGCGACTATGCATACATTGACTGCCTGAACATCGAGAACGGCGTATCGTACGAGTCCATAGACGTCGGCTCCACGGCAAGCGGCAACATCGAACAACTCACCTTCTCTCCGGACGGCTCCAGGCTTTACGCTGTCAATAACGATCCAAGCCCCAACCAGGTCGTAGTTGTTGACACCTCGACCAACACGCTCACGTATGTCGTCACTCTGCCGGCCGGTTCAAACGACTGCTTCGGCATAGTCTACAGGCCTTAAAAGAGAGGATAAACCATGAGAGCAAGGTTTTTCGCGTCCGCCGTTGTCCTGGGAATCGCGGCTTCAATTATCGGGATAATGTTCATAACGGGCTGCGGAGAGGGGTTGACGAGCAGCGGAAACGGATCTCCCGTTCCGGGCCTCGGAACGATCTATGTGAGCGATTCGGACGATGATTGCATCTATGTTTACAACCTGAACACGAATTCCACCGCCACAGTCGAGCTGCCGTCGTCCGCGTCCCCCAACTGGATGGCATTGAGCCCCGACAAGCAAAAACTTTACTGCTCGGATACCGGCAGCGGAAAACTGCACGTGATATCTCTGAGCCCTCTGACCTATGAGGCGGGCATTACCTGCAACGTGCTGCCCGCTCAGCCCACCTACGGGATTGCGTTCCCCCGGAATTCTAACTGCATTTTCGTGACCAACGGCTGGGACGTGAGCGTGATAGACCTGGACGATTACACCTATCATGGCTTCGTTTACGGCACCGGCGGATCAACGCAGCTGTACGGGATCGCCAGCCACCCGATCCAGAATAAAATTTACACGGCCAAGAAGACCGACAACAAGATCCTGACGTCCACGGCGACATGGAGCGTTTCCCCGAGCACTCTCGTCGACGTTGACACTCCCCATGACCTGGCGATCAACTCCGACGGCAGCCGGCTGTTCGCTTCATGCAACAGCCCTACCAGGGTCGTGGTCATAAGCACTGAAGCGGCCACGATTATTTCGTCATCAGAAACCCCGTTCGGGGGCAACTACACCCGCATAAAGCTGGCGCCGGACGGACAGACGCTCTTCGTCGGCTGCCGTTCATACAGCTACATAGACTACGCGGCCGTTTCCGATACGCTGGCGATGCACACTATCACGCTGGAGTCCGGGCATGATTCCATAGATTTCGACTTCTATCCGGACTCGTCAAGGATCCTGATCCTTTCGGAGGATGATCCGAAAGTCCTGATCTACAGCATCAGCTCCATGTCAAAAGAGGCGGAAATTGATCTGCCGTCATCAGGCGTCACTTCGATAGTGTATAAACCGTAAAAGGAGGAATAAATCATGAGATCAAAGTTAATCGTTTCGCTTCTGATCCTCGGCATCGCGGCTTCGATACTCGGCATCATGTTCGTGGTGGGGTGCGGGACGGTGTCATCGAGCAGCAACGGAGGAGGCGTAGTTGACTACGGAGACAGGGTCTACGTTGCCGATTACCAGAACAGCAAGGTCCTGATATTGAACCCTTACTTCCTGACCCTCGAGGGCTCAATTGAGCTTCCGGGCTACAGCAGCCCGAAGCATGTTCTTGCTCATCCGGGAGGCAAGCGAATTTTTGTCTCCAGCAATGATGTCACCAGCGAGGTTTACGTAATAAACACAGAAACAAACACCGTATGCGCCATCATTGATTCAAACTGCTCAACTCCGCAGGCAATGGTTTTCAACGCCACCGCGACAAAGCTGTTCGTTGCCTGCCCGGGCCATTCTGACGTGGCGATCATCGATATCGACACAAGCACTGACACGTATTCGTTTGACCAGCCAATCAACAGCACGGTCAGCGGACCGTACGTTGCAGGGATGGCGTACAATCCATCAAACAACAAGCTCTACATACCAAATACCGCCAACAACAGGTTTCTTATGGTAACCGCTGAATCAGGCTCCTCCATAGACGAGATCGGCATATATATGGCTTACGACGTTGTATACCATCCCTCAACAGAAAGCGTATATCTCTCCGCAGGCGGCTCCTCCAGCACTCTCAATTGGGTCGTGTCATTGGAAGCTTCAACGCTCACGATAGTTGCCTCGTGGGAGCCGGGATCTTATCCAGACGAAGACTCCGGCTTCAGGAACATCGCGATTTCCCCCGTCACCGGCAGCGTGTATGCCGGAAATCACGACTGGAGCATCGTGGACCTCGTTAATCCCGTGACGGGAGCCTCCGAACCCATCAACGTCAACGACGGGGCGTCCGACTACATGCATCTTTTGAACGGGATCGCATTCTCGCCCGATTCCGCTAACGGTTACGTGATTCATGACGAGTCAGGCGGAGCGGACAAGGTCATCATCTTCAACGCGGCAACCAGGGCCAGGCTAGGAGCGATAACACTTCCGGCCTCAGGCTACTACGGGATCGCGTGCGTGAAAAAACAATAGATCCACTTTCCATCGTAATCCCGCTGAAGAACGAGGCCGGGTCGATCGAGCGGCTCTACCCGGCCTTGACTGCGGTGATGGTCTCGCTGGAGAGGCCTTACGAGATCCTCTTCGTGAACGACGGCTCAACCGACGGCTCCCCCGCCCTCCTAAAGACCATCAGGTCAAAGGACCCGAACGTCCGCATCATCAACCTCAAAAAGTCATACGGACAGTCAAGCGCCCTCCAGGCGGGCTTCGACAGCGCAAACGGAGGCACGATCGTTTCTCTCGACGCCGACATGGAAAATGACCCTAACGACATCCCTAGGCTCCTCGAAAAGCTGGACGAGGGGTATGACGTGGTTTGCGGCAGAAGGATGAGGGGGAAAAGATCTCTCAAGAACCTGGCATCCGCATTCGGCAACGCCGTGTTCAGGCTCTTCCTCGACAGCCCAGTGAGCGACATGGCATGCACGCTGAGAGCGTATAAAAGAAGCGCCATAGAGAAGATCGCTGTCCGCGGAACGCTCCACAGATATGTGCCGCTGCTTATGAAATTGAAAGGAGCGTCCGTCGCGGAAGTTGATGTGAGGCACAGCCCGAGAAAGCAGGGAAGGTCAAAATATGGTATACTTGACCGCCTGTTCACCACCGCCAGGGACCTTTTCACCATCATTTTCTATCAGGACGCCATCCTGAATAACGGGACGAGAGATTATGAAATTGCTGGATAGAATTAAAAATGACAGGTATCTTCAGGTCCTCATAGGGCTCGTGGCGCTGGGCGCGGTCCTGAGATTCGCCTTCATCACTTCGCAGGGCCTGTGGTACGACGAGGCGCTGACGGCCCTTTCGATGAAGATGCCGTTCATGGAAATGATAGCGGACCGGTTGAACGGAGGGCACTCGCCCTTTTACTTTATCCTGGTCTACCCTCTCGCAAAACTTTTCGGGGCGACAGAGTTCGTGATCAGGCTGCCTTCGGCAATAGCCTCGACGCTGTCCGTGTGGATGTTCTTCCTTCTGGCAGAAAAGATCTTCAGGGACGGAAAAACCGCCGCGCTCTCCACCCTCTTCTTCGCGATAAGCGCCCTGAGCATCTACTTCGCCCAGGAAGCCAGGATGTACGCGATGGTCGTCCTCGCGGCGATAACATCATTCTACTTCCTCGTAAGGGGGGTCGACGAAGATAACTGGAAGCTGTGGCTTGGATACATTCTCTCAACGGCAGCGATGTTCTACCTGAGCGCGTCGACCATCCCGATCATATTCGCCCAGATCGCATACGCGGCGCACAGAAAAAGAAAGTTCGCCGACTTCTTCCTGTCGTTCTCGATAATCGTTCTCCTCTACGTCCCGATGGCGTACTTCTACCTGAGCATGAAGAAGCTCGGGTTCATAGAGTGGCTTCCTCCCATAAATATCCACACATTCCTCAATATCCTGTACGGCTTCGGCTTCAAGCCCATACCCATGCCCGCGGGGACCGGTCTTTATTCGCTGTATATCGCGGCGGCCGAGATCCTCAGCATAGCGCTGGCCGGAGGCCTTATCATTTACGGAATAGCATCAAGTATCATAAAGAAGGAGGACACGGACGCGGCAACCGTTCTCTCGTTCTGGCTTTTCATCCCGATGATCCTGGTCATAATTTACTCTTTCCTGAAGCAGCCGATGTTCGGCCCCAAGCGGTACGTCATGATGCTCTCCCCCGCCTACTATCTGCTTCTGGGGCTCGGAATAAGAAGAATCCCCCGGGAAAGTCTGAAGAACGCGGTCATTGCCGTAGTCCTGGCCTTCTTCGCCGCCGCCCTTCTCTCCTTTTACCTGACGCCCACAAGAGAGGACTGGAGGGGAGCGATCAACCGCATTGACGAAAACGTGACCGAAAATGACGTGGTAATAGGCGACGCCTCCACGTCCACAATGTACAATTATTACGGGAAAAAGAGCCCGATCCTTCTGGATTACAGGCAGCTCTACGCCGGCATGTTCGCCGACAGGTGGCTGCTTCTGCGGGAAAGGGATTTTAACGCTGTTTTTGGGTCCGGTGACAACCTCAGGAGCGGCTTCGAAGTCGAGGATATCCCCGGCTTCTGGGGGCTGAGGCTTCTTCGCCTGAGCCCGAAGTAACTTAACGGGAATTTTACCCGGCTGATTGTTGCGAATTCCGGCCGGTAGGGTTATAATGGACAACATGAAAAAACTGATAATTTCACTCATATTCGTGTCCCTGCTTGCCGGCTTATGCTATGCTTATGAGCTCTACAGCATCAATTTCCCCAAGGACGAGGTGGTTGTTTTTGAGAACCACACCGCAGACGGCGACACGGCCAAGGTCATAAGCACCTACTACAAGCAGGGCAGCGATTACGTGATCAAGCAGACGGAAGAGAACGGCAACGTCATTAAGACCGTGGTGAACAAGTTCTTCATTCCGAAGGTCTACAAGAAAACCTCAAAGAGCGGGAAGATCCTGGAATACGCCGGCTACAACAGCAAGACGGGAAAGCTGTCCGTATCCATCCCCTCGAAAAGGGTCGAAAAGACCGTAAGCCTTCCGTCGGGCGACTACTACGACTCATTCACGCTTTTCTACGCGCTCAGGAGGTTCCCTTTCGGCAAGAAAGACAAGATCAAGATAAACGTTGCATACCATGATCCGGGGAACACCCGCTCGGCCAGAATGTACGTGAAAAACTGCGGCAAGGAGACTGTTGAGATCGATGCCGGAAAGTTCGAGTGCTACAAGCTTGAAATGGGGACGGACAAGGCGGTGGACAGGGCGGTCTGGCCGTACAAGTACTACTTCTGGTTCTCCGCCGATTCAAGGCACCATTTCGTCAAGTTCCAGGGACGCGAAAGGGACGCCTCGGTCATCACCTCGGAGCTCGCCATCTACAAGATCGGGAAGAAGTACATCGTCAGGAAAGCCTCGCTGGACAGCCGCAGGTCGGGATTTTAGGAAGAACCTGCGCCCGACAGGATTCGAACCTGTGGCCTAGTGATTCGTAGTCACTCGCTCTATCCAGCTGAGCTACGGGCGCGCTGGAATAATTATATCAGAAATCCCCCATCTGTGGTACAATCGCCCCATCACGGCCAAAAAGGAGGTGAAGAAACAATGAACGTCAAGAAAATTCTCATCTCCACCGCGGCGGTTTGGGCCGCAGGAACTGTCCTGGGAATGATAACCTGCGGCTGGCTGTTCAACTGGATCTATATGCTGCCGCCGATGATCTGGAAGACGTCCGGGGAAATATTGGTCCCGGCCAACCTCATCGGCTCCTACGCGATGGGCCTCATCGCTTCCCTTATATTCTGTTCCGTCTACGCTTTTATTTACAACGGTATACCCGGAGCGGGGCTCAGGAAAGGGCTCACATACGGACTTATCGTTTTCCTTGTGGGAGCTTTCGCCGGTATTGGCTCAATGCCGTTTTACATGACTATCAACACCATCGTGGTAATTTACTGGCTGATACAGGCCCTGCTGATGAACCTGCTCAACGGAGCGATAGTGGCTTACATCTACAGAGGATAAATGGCCGGAGGAGAGGGATTTCACTCTCCTCCGGATCCTTCATTTCAATTCGGTAACGGGCGGGAGCCCCTTAATCTTTCTGAGCGCGTTCAGGTTCTCAAGCATCTGATCGTTCGCGCTCTCGGATAAATCCGCAAGTGTCCTGATTATCTGCGCGTTCGCCTTTTTCATCTCGATGCCGCCCGTGGCGACGTTGTACTTGGCCATGAAAATGAGCATTGTGTAATCAACCAGGTCGGCAATAATGTAATTCTTCACGGCCCTGCGGGCGAGTAGTGCCTCGGTTTCCCCCGTGACATTGTACTCCCTGCTCAATTCATCAACATGCTGGTCTATGAGATCCAGATAATCCTGCTCCACCCTCTCCGAAAGGTCCTCGCTTTCGCCAAAGGTGAACTCGGCATGGGATATTCCTGAGAACACAAGCAGAGAGAGGACGGATAACGCCGCGCAGATCCTGATTTTCAACATATTAACTCACCCCTCAGACCGTACTTCATTCCCCTCCGAGCAGGTCCTTGATCCTTGACTTGCCCCACGGGGTCTTCGAGAGTATCTCCGCAACTTCGGCTCTTGTCATGGGCTTATTGGTTTCAAAATCCTTGCCGCTCAAAAAGTCCAGCATTCCCGACTCGCTCGCGGCCCATATTGAGCGCGCGGCCCAGTGCGCCGGCGAAACGTCCGGGAAAGGAGACGTCGTAAGCTCCTCCGGCACGGGGATTTCCGCGAACCTGACGATTATTGTCACTCCTTCCGCCCTGGACACGCTCTTCCAGGGCTGGAAATTGCCGTCAGGATATCCTCCCACAAGATTCATGTCGGCAGCCGCCTTCACATACCTGGCGGCCCAGTTGTCGGCATCCAGATCGGGATACGGCTTTTCGGCTACCGCCGCGGGGTCCACCCCCCTGGCCCTGACGAGGATCGCGGAAAGCTCGGCGCGGTTTAAATAGTTGTCCGGCCTGAAAGTCTCGTCAGGATAACCCCCCATGACTCCAAGAGTGGCCAGGTACTCAATGGCCTCCTTTGCCCAGTATCCGTCCGGAACATCAACAAACGTCTTGAGCTCAGGCTTGGGCTTGACAACGGGTGCAACGACCGGCTCCGATGTCGCCTTAGCCGTCGGCTTCGCGACTTCTTCGATTTTCTCCTTCTTTTTCGAGACAACATCATCGCCAATGTAGCCTAGGGAAAAATAGTGAGTGGTGTTGTCGGCAACGTCCCCGTACTGGTGATAAGCGTAGTCAAATGTGAAGCCGGCGTATTTGATCCCCACCCCGCCGGTCAGATTATTCTCAACCCCTATACCCGATTCTAGCGCCGAAGGCTGCTGGTCTATCCCGGCCCTTATCGCCAGGATATTTGTGGGCCACCACTCGGCCCCCAGATGCCACACTCCCGGCCTCCTTACGGTTGGCCTCATGTCGCAGTCGAGGGCCAGTATGAGCTCCTGGCCGCCCGCGGAATGCACGCCTCCCTCTCCCCAGACTTTCGCGGCCACGCCCGCCTTCACCACCATGGGGATAGCCTCGTCAAGAGGCTCGTCCCTGTCTCCTCGCGCCGGCCAGCTGAATTTGCCTCCCATTTCAACGGGGAGCAGGTTAATGAAGTTCAGCCCGAAGCTGGCCCACGGCGACGGGTGGTACTGGAATCCCAGGTCTATGTCAAAGCCGGTGCCGCTTGCCCCCTCAATACTCGCCCCTCCCCCGGTGAAGCCCTGCAGGAATATTTTCGCGTTGGCCCCGACGTCAACATTGCTGAAAATATCGGAAGGCAAAATCCGCTTCAGCTCCGATCCGTACGAGAGAAAGAAAACGCCCGCGTTGTAATCGGTGTAGTCGCCCGCGAATTCCGGCGTACCGCTTCCCGAGATCGTCGTTATCGGAATGCCCGGGACTCCGACGTTCACGTAGCCGAGACCGAGAGTGCCGAACGAAAAAGGATACGCGCCGCCGACCATCACGTAGCGAACGTCCTGAAGGATGGTGCCGCTCATGCTGCTCAATTTCCATGTCCTGAACTGGGCCATGCCCGCGGGATTCAGGTAGATGGCGCTGCCGTCGTCAGAAACTCCGACGAAAGCCTTCCCCATTCCCAGGGGCCTCGCGCCGACCCCTATCTCTGACGGATCGGCTATCGCGCTGTACTCGTCCGCCAAAGCCCCGGTAAAGCAGGGCTGCAGAACAAGCAGCGCAAAAAGCAGGATGAAGCAGTGTTTCATTATCTGTTTCCTCCGGATTAGCGGCGGTTTAATTTTACATTTTTGCCAATCTGATGTCAATTTATTATCGATACAATATTTTCGCGATTGCAAGGAAATTGCTAAACCATTAGAATAAGCGTTGTGAGAAACATTAGAAACTTCTCGATAATCGCCCACATCGACCACGGCAAGTCAACACTGGCCGACAGGCTCCTTGAGATCACCAGTACAATCGACAAGAGAAAGATGAAGGAGCAGGTTCTGGATTCCATGGAGCTGGAGAGGGAGCGCGGCATATCCATCAAGGCCAAGGCCGTAAGGCTCAATTACAGGGCGGACAACAAAGAGGAGTACGTGCTCAACCTCATCGACACTCCGGGCCACGTTGACTTCAACTACGAGGTATCAAGGGCCCTGGCGGCGTGCGAAGGAGCGATACTTGTGATCGACGCCTCGCAGGGAATAGAGGCCCAGACGCTCGCGAACGAGCACCTGGCAAGGCAGAACAACCTTAAAATAATCCCCGTGCTCAACAAGATAGATCTCCCCAACGCGGAGCCGGAAGAGATAATGAAGGAGGTTGTGAGCGTTTTCGGGATCGACTCATCCGAGATAATACTGGCCAGCGCCAAAGAGGGAACAGGAACAAAAGAGGTGCTTGAAGCGGTAGTAAGCCGGGTGCCTCCTCCGAAGGGAAAGGCCGGCCTTCCCCTGCAGGCCCTCATATTCGACTCGCATTACGACATCTACAGGGGCGTCTTCAGCTACATAAGGGTCGTCAACGGAGAGATCTCTCCGGGCATGGAGATAATGATGATGGGAACCGGAGCCAGGTTCGAAGTCGAAGAAGTGGGATTCTTCAAGCCGGAGCTTTCCGCGACGGGGAAGCTGTCTGCCGGTGACGTCGGCTACGTCATCGCGGGGGTCAAGAACGTGAGCGACGCGCGCGTGGGCGACACGATCACTTCCGCGAAGGACGGCGCGGACAAGGCTCTCCCCGGCTACAAGAAGGCTAAACCGATGGTATTCTGCGGATTCTACCCCGTCAACGCGGACGATTTTCACCTGCTCAAGGACGCGCTTGAAAAGCTGCAGCTAAACGACGCCGCGCTGACATTCGAGCCTGAAACCTCCGGAGCGCTGGGCTTCGGGTTCCGCTGCGGCTTCCTGGGGCTTCTTCACCTTGAGATAATTCAGGAAAGGCTTGAGAGGGAGTTCAATATCGACCTGGTCGCGACCGCCCCGAACGTGGTGGTCAAGGTCTCCAGAACGGACGGCAGCACCGTTTTCATAGACACTCCCACCAAGCTTCCGGACAGGCAGAAGATCGAGAAGATCGAGGAGCCGTACCTCAAGCTGACCATATTCTGCCCGAGCCAGTTCGTCGGCCAGGTCATGACGCTGGCCCAGGAAAAACGCGGAGAGTTCGTCAACACCGAGTACCTGGACCCGAAGAGAGCCATGCTCACATACGACATACCCCTCTCCGAGGTGCTCGTCGAATTCCACGACATGCTGAAATCCGCCACGCGCGGATACGCGTCCATGGACTATGAGGTCACCGGCTACAGGGAATCCGACCTGGAGCGGCTGGACGTTCTCATAAATCACGAGCCGGTGGACGCGCTATCGGTCATAGTGCACTCTGACAGGGCCCCGCACATCGGAAGGCGGCTGATCGAGAAGCTCAAGGAAGTCATTCCCAGGCACATGTTCCAGATACCTATTCAGGCAGCCGTCGGAGGAAAGGTCATAGCGAGAGAGAACATATCCGCGCTAAAGAAGAACGTGCTCCAGAAATGCTACGGAGGGGACGTCACCAGAAAAAGGAAGCTCCTTGAAAAGCAGAAGGCCGGAAAGAAGAGAATGAAAAAAGTGGGACGGGTCGACGTCCCCCAGGAAGCCTTCATGGCGGTCCTGAAGCTGGGGAAATAAATCATGTCAGATTACACGTTATACGTTCATGTTCCATTCTGCGAGAAGAAGTGCCATTACTGCGACTTCACCTCGTACGCCGGGCTTAATCACCTGGCCTCCCCGTACGTCACGGCCCTGCTGAACGAAATAAAGGCGTTCGGGCAGTCTCTCGATTCCCCCAGGCTGAAAAGCGTGTATTTCGGCGGAGGCACCCCCAGCATTCTTCCTCTGCGGGCCGTGGACGAAATCATGGGACGCGTCGCGGAGAGCTTTTCGCTTGACCAGGACGCCGAAGTTTCGATGGAGGTCAACCCCGGCACGGTGAACATAAGCAAGCTTCTCTCTTACAGGAAGTCCGGGATCAACCGCCTGAGCGTCGGAGCGCAGTCCTTCAACGACGCCATTCTCCGGACGCTCGGGAGAATACACACCTCCAGCCAGATCTCATACACCGTCAAGTCCGCCAGGAGCGCCGGCTTCAGGAACATCAACCTGGACCTTATGTTCGCGCTTCCCGGACAGGACCTTATCGAGTGGGGAAACTCGCTTAAGAGGGCCGTGTCCCTCAATCCTGAGCACATCTCCACGTACAACCTGGTTATCGAGGAGGGAACGCCTTTTCACGACAGGAAACCGTCCCTTCCGCTGCCCACAGAAGATGAAGAGTGCCTCATGTACCAGGATGCCATAGAAACCCTGACCGCATCGGGGTTCGAGCACTACGAGATCAGCAACTTCGCCAGATCGGGATACAGATGCAGGAACAACATGACCTACTGGAACAACGAGGAATACATAGGCGCGGGCGCGGGCGCAACTTCCTACATCAACATGTCCAGGTTTTCGAACACCAGGAGCGTCGAGGAATACATCAAGTCATGGTCCGCACCCCACCCCGAAAACCTGAAGAACAAGTACGAAAAGGGGCTCAGGACCGCGGAGCAGGAGCTGTCCGAAACCATGTTCCTGTCTCTCAGGCTTGTGGGAGGAATAGACCTTATCAAGCTCAAAAACAGGTACGGCGGAGCGCTGATATCCCGGTACAACGACACCGTGAAGGAGCTGGCCGATGACGGGCTCGTTGAGCTCTCGGGATCAAAGCTCAAGCTGACCAGGCGCGGGCTTTTTCTGGCCAATGAAGTCTTTGAAAAGTTCGTGTAACCGCCCTTGACACGCCTTCCCCCCGAATGTTATATTTAGCACTCGCGCAGGAAGAGTGCTAAATTGATGGGACAATTAAGCGACAGAAAACAAAAAATTCTCGAGGCGATAATTCAGGACCACCTGAACACTGCCGAGCCCGTGGGATCCAGGCAGATCTCCCGCGGATACAGGCTTGGAGTATCCCCGGCGACAATAAGAAACGAGATGTCGGACCTGGAGGATGACGGCTACATACTCCAGCCGCACACTTCCGCGGGAAGGATACCGTCTGACAAGGGCTACAGGTATTACGTCGACAATCTCATGCGTTCGGCGGGCCTGTCACCCACGGAACAGGAGCTGATTACCGGAGCATACAGCGGCGTCTCCGAAGACATGGAAACCGTGGCCAGGCACACGATATCCATTCTGTCCTCCCTCTCCCACTACGCCGCCATCATGATGTCCTCGGATGATAAAATTTATCACTGGGGCATATCGAAGATCGCAAGCCAGCCAGAGTTCAACGATATCGATCAGCTCAAGAGCTTTGCCAGGCTCTTTGAGGAGGATGATCTCCTAAGCTCGGTCCTGAGGGAATGCGCGGAATGCGAGGGCGTCACGATAAGGATAGGCTCGGAGAACAGGCACAGGGAAATGAGAAAATACTCAATAGTCACCGCCTCGTACAATCCCCGCGGCTCCCTGGGCATCATAGGACCCACAAGAATGTTCTACGGAAAGGCCGCGTCGATCGTTAAATTCATCGCGGAACAGCTCGGAGGGAGGGCCTGAAGTGAAAAAGAAGCAGAAAAAGCACGATTCCGGCGAAGTAAACGAGATGAAGGATAAGTATTTAAGGGCCCTGGCCGACCTGGACAACATGAAGAAGAGAAGCGCGATAGAGCGCGAGGAGATAATCAGGTTCGCCAACGAGACCCTTATCGCGGCGCTTCTTCCCATATTCGACAGCTTTGACAGGGCGCTGAAATCGTTTGAGGGCGGCAGGGCCGATGAGGAAGTCATCAAGGGGATAGCTCTGATAAAGAAGCAGTTCGAAGACGCCCTTGCGAGGGCCGGAGTCTCGCGCATAGAATGCCTGGGAAGCAAGTTCGATCCTCACCTGCACGAGGCCGTCATGAGGCGCAAGTCGGACAAGGAGGAAGACACGGTGCTGGAAATAATGCAGAGCGGCTACGCCCTGCACGGAAAGGTCATAAGACCGGCAATGGTGATAATAAGCGAGAAGGAGGAAAAACAATAATGGCCAAGGAAAAGATCATAGGGATCGATCTGGGAACAACAAATTCATGCTCGGCGGTGATAGTCGGCGGAGAACCCGTCGTGATACCGAGCTCCGAAGGAGAGAGGGTCACCCCGTCGGTTGTCGCGTTCGGGAAAGACGGGAGCCGCACTGTCGGAAGGGTCGCCAAGAGACAGGCGGTCAGCAATCCGGAAAGCACGATATTCTCGATCAAGAGGTTCATGGGGAGGCGTTTTGAGGAAGTCGAGGAAGAGACAAAGCACATTCCTTACAAGGTCGAAAAAGGCTCCAAAGGTGAAGCGGTGGTCAGGGCCGGCGGAAAGACCTGCTCTCCCCCGGAAATATCCGCGATGATCCTCCAGAAGATAAAGTCGGACGCCGAAGCTTATCTTGGCGAGCCGGTAAAAAAGGCCGTAATCACGGTTCCCGCTTATTTTAACGACTCCCAGAGGCAGGCGACAAAAGACGCCGGGACAATCGCCGGGCTGGAAGTGGTCCGCATCATAAACGAGCCAACGGCCGCGTCTCTGGCCTACGGGCTTGAGAAGAAAAGGGATGAGCACATAGCGGTCTTCGACTTCGGCGGGGGGACATTCGACATCTCCATACTGGAGGTGTGGGAAGAAGGCGGATGCAAGGTTCTCTCAACCAACGGCGACACCCACCTTGGCGGGGACGACATTGACTCACAGATAATCAAGTGGATCGTCGACGAATTCAAGAAGGACCAGGGCGTGGACCTGTCTTCGGACAGGATGGCGCTTCAGAGGCTCAAGGAGGCCTCTGAGAAGGCCAAGTGCGAGCTGTCAACGACCATTGAGACGGAGATCAACCTTCCGTTCATCACCGCGGACCAGTCCGGGCCGAAGCACCTTTTGATGAAGCTGACGAGGAGCAAGCTTGAGCAGATGGTGGATGATCTCATCGACAGGGTAAAGCCGCCGTGCGAGACCGCCCTCTCCGACGCCAAGCTTTCCGCCCAGAAGATCAACGAGGTCGTTCTCGTCGGCGGCCAGACCAGGATGCCCAGGCTCCAGGAAATGGCCAAGGAACTGTTTGAGAGGGAACCTCACAAGGGAGTGAATCCCGACGAGGTAGTGGCCGTGGGAGCCGCCATTCAGGGAGGAGTGCTCGCTGGAGAGATAAAGGAGCTGGTGCTTCTTGACGTTACCCCGCTGTCACTCGGCATAGAGACCCTGGGAGGAGTCATGACGACCCTGATACCCAGGAACACCACAATACCGACGTCGAAAAGCGAGACGTTCACGACCGCTGCCGACGGTCAGACCTCGGTGGAGGTCCACGTCCTGCAGGGCGAGCGGTCCATGGCCTCCGACAACAGGACGCTCGGAAGGTTCCACCTAGTGGGCATACCTCCAGCGCCCAGGGGAATTCCTCAGGTGGAGGTCAACTTCGACATCGACAGGAACGGCATAATAAACGTCTCCGCCAAGGACAGGGGAACGAACAAGGAGCAGAAGATCACCATAACGGCCTCGTCGGGACTCTCAAAGGAAGAGGTCGAGAAAATGAGAAAAGAAGCTCAGTCGCATGAGACTGAGGACAAGAAGAGGCGCGAAGAAGTGGAAGTCAGGAACCAGGCCGACGGAATGGCCTATACGGCCGAGAAAACCATCAAGGACGCGGGAGACAAAATCGGGGCCGACGAAAAAGCGAAGATTGAAAAAGGCATAAAGTCGCTCAGGGATTCCCTGGGCGGGACAGACGGCGAGGCCATAAAGAAGTCGATGGAATCTCTGCAAAAAGACCTGTTTGAAATCTCATCCAAGCTTTACAAGAGCGAACCGCAGGAGGAAAAGAAGGACAAGGAAAAGGAGAAGGACAAGGGAAAAACAATAGACGCGGATTTTGAAGTCAATGACGAAAAGAAGAAAAAGAAGAAATAGATGGCAAGGGATGATTACTACGAAATTCTCGGAGTATCGAGGGAAGCCTCGGAAGACGAGATTAAGCGCGCTTTCAGAAGGCTGGCCCGGCAGCACCACCCGGACGTAAATAAGGAACCCGGCTCGGAAGAAAGGTTCAAGAAGATCAATGAGGCCTACCACGTTCTCTCCGACCCCAAAAAGCGCTCGCAGTACGACAGGTTCGGATCATCTGGAGGCCCCGGCGCCGGCCCCGGATTTGATTTTGAGGACCTGTTCGAAGGAGGGTTCGGGGGCTTCGGCGGTCTTGGCGACGTATTCGAAACCTTTTTCGGACGCGGAGGCGGCCCTTCTGGAAGAAGAGGCCCCGAGAGAGGGGACGACCTTCGCTATGACCTCACAATACCGCTTCATGTGGCCGCGACGGGGGAAGAAAGGGAGATAAAGATCGACCATTTCATAACCTGCGAGGCGTGCCTCGGCTCCGGGGCCTCTCCCGGGACCAGCCCGGAGAAATGCCGGGAGTGCAAGGGAACCGGACAGGTCACCAGGGTGCAGAGGACCATGCTCGGCGCCTTCACGCAGATAGCCGCCTGCCCCAGCTGCAGAGGCACCGGCGAGACCATTTCAAGCCCGTGCGGCAAGTGCCGCGGAACCGGAAGGATAAGGAAGACACAGACCATTAAGGTCAGGATACCGGCCGGCGTGGAAAGCGGACACAGGCTCAGGGTGCAGGGCGCGGGAGACGCCGCGATGCGCGGCGGAACGCCGGGAGACCTCTACATCTTCGTCAAAATACTGCCCCACGAGTCATTTGAAAGGGACGGATCGAACCTTCACTACAGGAAGAAGATATCGATCGTGCAGGCCGCCCTGGGCGCGGAGGTAAAGGTGCCGACGATAACAGGGACCGCGACGCTCAAGATCCCTCCGGGAACCCAGCCGGGAACAATGTTCAGGATGAGGGGCAAGGGAATGCCGAGGCTCGGCGGCATGGGCACGGGGGACGAATACGTGACCGTTGAAGTGGAAATACCCACCAGGCTTTCAAGAGAACAGTCCGATATCCTCAAGAAATTCGGAAGCTCGCGCGGAGAAAAGAAGTGACCCGCCGTTTTTTCATTCCTCCCGGGAACATTTCGGGCAGCAGGGCCCTCATCACCGGATCCGACGTCGATCACGCCCGCAGGGTGTTAAGGCTGAAAGAGGGCGACTCAATTGAGCTGAGGGACGGCTCGGGCAGGGTCTTCGCGTCAAAGATCATCTCACTGAAAGCGGATTCCATCTCCTGCGAAGTAATATCATCAAGGTCGGCCAGGTCTGAGCCGAAGACAAAAGTCTCTCTCCTCCAAAGCATCCCGAAAGAGTCCAAGATGGACATGATAATACAAAAGTGCACGGAGCTCGGCGTCTCGGAGATAATACCCGTGCAAAGCGAAAGGAGCGTTGTGAGGCTCAGCGAGGAAAAAAAGAAGAGCCGTCTTGCCCGCTGGCAGAAGATCGCAAAGGAAGCGGCGGAGCAGTCCGGAAGAGGCATCATCCCAAGGATCAACGCGATACTGGATTTTAATGAATCCCTTAAGCTGGCCGGGAACTTCGACCTTTCGGTGATACCCTGGGAGATGGAAGAGAAAACAACCCTGAAAAAGCACCTGAACAGCGGCGTCGCCAGCATCCTGATAGCCGTCGGGCCGGAAGGCGGATTCTCAAAAGCCGAGGTGGATAAGGCGGTTGAGGCGGGGTTCAGGTCCGTTTCCCTGGGAAAGCGGATATTGAGGACTGAGACCGCCGGGATAGCGGCCCTGGCCATGATCAATTACGCCTTAGAGATGTAATTATCTCCTTAAGCGCCCTGTCGGGCTCCTCGTAATGCGGCGCGTCTATCATGTATTCCCTGTAATCGATGAACTCGAAATTTGGAACGCTTTTTTTGCTCAGGCGCTGGCTGTCAACGGATATCGCCCCATCCCCGCCCTCATAGAACAGCACCTGATTTGCCACGGAATGAGGAAAACTGTCCGTGGCGCTGACAATAGAAACGTACCTGACGTCCTCGGGCACGGGAGAATCGCTGAGCCTCTTGAGATAATCGGAGCCCGGCTTCATGTCCCTGACAGCGTCAGACAGAAGGTTTACTCCCCTCACCCGGGAAATGACGTCCCAGCCAAGGCCCGCCGCGGTAAAGCCCAGAAGCCACGGATTGGCCGTTACCAGGGCGGCTCCGATGCCGCCCGCCATCAGACCGGCCGGGACCCAGTTGAAGATCAGCCCCGTGCTGCCCAGGTTCGGAGCGGCAATAAGCACTATTGTATCAACATGATGATCGGCGCGGTGCTTCGCGAGATAAGACCTGCCGACAAGCCCTCCCATGGAATGACATACAAGGCAGACCTTGATTTCATCTTTCGATCTGAAATTATCCCTGAAGTAGCTCCAGACCTCATCCCTTGTTTCCTCAATGACCCTTTCAAGCTCCGGAACCTGCGCTTCGGGAGAGGCAAAATGGTCGGAAAAAGTAACGTAAACGCAGCTGTTCCGTTCATTGTCTTCGAAATCCTGATCGAAACGGCTGCTTCCGATGCCCGAGCCAGCGCGGAAGAACGGATGATATCTGTTGCTGAAATAACCGTCATAGAGCGAGCTGACCGCCGGGCCTGTATTGATCCAGGCGACCGATGAATCGCCGATCCCGTGAACGAATATAACCGGAGGCGGCAGCTCATCGCTGGACCCGAAGCTGACCGGAGTTACAGTCAGTGATATAATTGCAAGAATTGAAGCGAGGAGTCTTTTCACGATGGCAAAAATAGCATTTTACACGCTGGGCTGCAAGTCCAACCAGTATGAGACTGCCAAAATGGCGGAGCGGGCGATAGAATCCGGCCATGAGGTGGCGGATTTCGCAGGCATGTCCGACATATATGTCATCAACACCTGCACGGTAACGTCTAACGCGGACAAAAAATCAAGGCACGCCATCAGGGCGGCGCGGAAAAGAAATCCAAAGGCGAAAATAATCGTGACCGGCTGCATGGCGGATGTGGCCGCGGAGGACATCAAAAGACTTAATTGCGCCGACGTTATCCTGAAGAATTCGGAAAAGCTGAGGTTTGGAGAAAGGATTCAGGCTTTAGGCTCTAGGCCTCAGGCTCTAGGCTCTAGGCCTCAGGCCCCTGCCCCACTCCGTGTGCGCGCAAACCTAATGATAGAGAACGGATGCGAGGAGTTCTGCAGTTACTGCATAGTCCCGCGCGCGCGCGGGAAGGTCATCAGGAGACCGGAAGATCAGGTGATCGGGGAGGCAAAAGACCTGGTCTCATCCGGTATAAGGGAGATCGTTCTTACAGGAATAAACCTCGGCGCCTACGGAAGCGGACTGCCCCGTGTCCTACAAAGACTTTCCGAACTGGACGGGCTCCTGCGTATCCGCCTGAGCTCGATAGAGCCTCAATTCGTTACTGAAGAACTGATAAACTGCGTTGCCGAAGCCCCAAAAGTGTGCAATCACCTCCACATCCCCCTTCAATCAGGAGACGACGGAATTCTGAAGGCAATGAACAGGAAATATGTGAGCAAAGAATACATGAACTTGATCGGCAGGATCAAAAAGAAAATCCCGGGAATTTCTCTGAATACGGATGTAATTGTCGGCTTCCCGGGAGAGAGCGAAAAGGCGTTCAACAATACGTTAAAACTGCTCAAGAAAATAAAGTTCAGCAGAATACACGCTTTTCATTTCTCTCCGCGGCCCGGCACCCCTGCGGCTGAATTTCCAGATCAAATCGATCCCAAATCCGTCAGGAAGAGAATCGACAGGATCCACAAATTAAGGATCGGGCTGATGCGGGACTTCGCCCGCAATGCGAAGCGGAAGCCTCAGGAGATCCTTGTTGAATCTCCCGGAGAAGGGCTGACGGAAAGCTATGTCAGGGTAAAATTTAAAGGAAGAAGCAGCTTGATAGGCAAGCTCGTTAAGGTTAAAATCACGAAAGTCGAAGGCGAGCACGTTATTGGCGAGCTGAAAGATGAAAAAAGTCATAAAGATTAATCCCAGGAAACCCGAGAAAAAAGGGATAGCAAAAGCCGCAAAGATCATCAGGTCAGGCGGCGTGGCGGTATTCCCCACCGAAACGGTTTACGGGCTCGGCTGCTCCCCGTTCAGAAAAACAGCGGTGAAAAGGATATTCAGGATCAAGGGACGGGCTTTCAGGAAGCCTCTATCGGTTATCGTGTCCGATTTCCGGCAGGTAAAGAAGCTGGTCAGGAACATGAGCCCGCTGGCGCTCAGGCTCATGAGCTCTCACTGGCCGGGCCCGCTGACTATCATTTTCAGGAAATCCGGCAGGGTGCCGGCTTCAGTGACCGGCGGGAGCGGGACTGTCGGCATAAGAATGCCGGACCACCTCATAACCCAGGAGCTTATCAGGGCGGCCGGGACGCCTCTTGTGGCGACATCGGCGAACAGGTCCGGCAGAAAGCCGTCGACAACCGCGAAATCCGCGGCGAAAGCTGTCGAGGAAGCCGACATAGTGATTGACGGGGGCCGCTCCGCCCTGAGAAAGCCTTCAACGGTAATAGACCTCTCGGGGAAAAAGCCGAAGATTCTCAGGCGTGGAGCCCTAAAGCTAGAGTATTAGCCCCAGCTCGATGATGGCGGAGTCTTCCACGTCGCCCGCATCGGGATCGTACACTTTCTTGGCGGTGCCGGAGAGGAACATGTTGGGGCTCAAGTCATATCTGACGGAACCTCCGGTGAGAATACCGTCGTTCCTGCCCGCCGGCCTGTACTCCGTGAAAGACGGCTGTTTGAGATAAGCCGACACCAGAAGATGCGGATTGAGCCTTACCCAGCTGTCCAGATAGAAGGCGCCGTTCGAGTCGTCATAACCCTCATAAGCGACAGTGAGATCTATGAAGTTTATCACCTCGCCCTGCAGCTCGGCGTAATATCCCGATCTTGATCTGTCCTCAGCCTCATAGCTCACCAGTTTGATCGGGTTGATCCCGTAAGCCCAGTCAAAATATCCCGGAACGAAATCCGAATCACACCGCCTCCATTCAAGCTTGGCCGACACCGAAACGGCGATAATGTCGTATCCCCAGTGGAATCCCGCGGAATACCCCGAACCCATCCTGTCCATTTTGGCGGCCTCGGAATAGAAATCGAAGTCGCCGAAAACCGGGGCCCACAGGTCAAGCGAATAAGCCGTCGCTTCATCATCAGCGTCGGTTACGAGGGTCTCCCCAACAGTCAGCCCGAACAGATCCTGAGAAGCCCTGAGCCCCCAAACGTGGGACCAGGTGCCGAAGGTCTCGAAGTCGTAACTGTCGCCCAGATAATAGAGCCTGCAGCCCACCGAAGAATTGTTGAAAACGGCCGGCTCGGGATTGAGGGTCGAGAAATGCTTCATGACAAGCCCCTGGCCGTAATTCAAATCCACAATCGGCTCATACAGGAATCCTTCGGTCCCGGTGTCGTAATCCAGCCTTCTCAAGACAACGGATTCAAAGCCCTCCGGCCGCCTGCCGGTGAGAAGAAGATTAATGTCCAGCTGGGCCAGAAAGTTGCCCCTGTTGAAATTTCCCTTCCAGAAGAGGGTGTTTGTCTTTAATCCGTCCACCTCATACAGCCCCCCGGAAAGCGTGTTGTGGATAAGCTCTTCATCCTGAGAAAAAGAAGGAGACGCGATCAACAGCGCCGCGGCGATAACGAAGGCCCTTTTAAGAAAGGCGGGCATCAATGTCTGAAATGTCTCTTTCCCGTGAAGACCATGGATATGCCTTTTTCGTTGGCCGCCTGGATGACTTCCTCGTCCCTTATTGAGCCGCCGGGTTGAATGACGGCGCGTATCCCGGCCTTCGCCGCGGCCTCAATGGAATCCCTGAACGGGAAGAAGGCGTCGGACGCCAGCACCGATCTCCTCACCTTGGGACCGGCTTTCTTAACGGCGATCTCGGTCGCGTCAACCCGGCTCATCTGGCCCGCGCCTATGCCGAGGGTCCTGCCGTTCTTGGCCACCACTATGGCGTTTGACTTAACATGCTTGACGACTCCCCAGGCGAATATCAGGTCTCTAAGCTCCATCAGCGACGGCTGCTTCCTGGTCACCACTCTCAGGTCTCCCTGCGAGATCTTGAGGACGTCTTCGTCCTGCACAAGCATTCCTCCGCTTACGCACTTGTAATTGAACCCCTTATGGCTGATCTTCTCGGAGTCCTTGCCCATCTCCATTATCCTCAGGTTCTTTTTCTTCTTCAGCACCTTGAGCGCGGCCTTGCTGAAAGTGGGGGCAATGACAGCCTCGACAAACATCGGAGCGATCTCGTCAGCCGTTTTCTTGTCAATTTCCCTGTTCGCCGCTATTATTCCGCCGAAAGCGGAGATGGGATCACCGGCGAACGCCTTCTTGAAGGCGGAAAGAACATCCTGTCCGGTCCCTACGCCGCACGGGTTGGTGTGCTTGATTATAGCGACAGTGATATCGGAAAAGTACGTCGCAACCCTCCAGGCGGAATCAAGGTCGATGATGTTGTTGTACGAAAGCTCCTTGCCGTGTAGCTGTCTGGCGGATATTATCCCGTTCTCGTCCCCTCCCCTTTCCCGGTAAAAGGCCGCCCTCTGATGCGGGTTCTCGCCGTAGCGCATGTCCTGGATTTTCTCAAAGAACAAATTAATCTCGCCGGGAAGCGTTGACGGCTGATCCTTTCTCCTCGAAGAGCGCCCTTTGAAGTACAGCGAAATCAGAGTGTCGTATCTCCTGGTGTGAGAGAAGGCCTTGAAGGCGAGTTCTTCCCGGATGTTCTGGCTGAGCTTGCCTTTTCTCTTCTTGAGCTCGGCCAGCACCCTGTCATAATCGGATGGATCAACTACTATCGCCACATCCTTATAGTTTTTGGCTGCCGCCCGGACCATGCTGGGGCCGCCGATATCGATGTTCTCGATGGCGCTCTCGTGGGTGAACCTGGGCTTTGACGTGACCTCCTCAAAAGGATACAGGTTGCAGACAACCACATCTATGGGCCTGAGGCCGAACTTCTTCATGTCCTTGTTGTGGAGCTTGTTCGACCTGTTCGCGAGAATGCCCCCGAATATTATCGGATGCAGGCTCTTCACCCTTCCCTCAAGCATCTTGGGATATCCGGTCAGATCAGAGACCCCTATGACGGGAACCCCCCTCTTCTTCAGGTATTCGGCGGTCCCTCCCGTTGACACGATATCGAAACCAACGGAGCGCAACCCCCTGGCAAAAGAATCTATGTCGGTCTTGTCAGAAACGCTTATAAGTGCAAGATGTTTCTTCTTTGCCAATCTGATCCCTCCCTTAAATGGCGGATTTAAGACTAACGGATCCTTACTCTTCTGCCTTCGATATTCAGCCTGCCCTCGGAGAAGAGCCTGATCGCCTGAACATATATCTTGTGCTCCTGCTCAAGTATCCTCTCCGAAAGGGCCTCTTCCGTATCATGCTCAAGGACGGGCACGGCCGCCTGAGCGATTATGGGACCGGTATCCGTTCCGTCGTCAACAAAATGAACGGTGCATCCGGAAACCTTGACGCCGTGGTCCAGGGCTTTCTTCTGAACGTGAAGGCCGGGAAAGGCCGGAAGGAGAGCGGGATGGATGTTCATCATCCTGCCCCTGTAAGCTTTCAGGAGAGTCGGGCCCACTATCTTCATGTAGCCCGCCAGGCAGACAAGGTCGACCTTCTTTGCCTTGAGGATCTTCAGGATGGCCTTCTCGTATTCAACCTTGTCCTTGAACTTGCTTAGCTCAACGACCTGCGACCCGATCCCGTGCTTCTTCGCCCTCTCAAGGGCAAAGGCTCCCGGCTTGTCGCTTACGACGACTTCTATTTTCGCGGAGAGCTCTCCGCGCTCAATCGAATCCATTATCGCCTGGAGGTTCGATCCCCTTCCGGAAACGAGAACGGCGAGCCTGATCATTTTATTTCAACCTTTCCCTTCCCCTTCACGATCTCGCCTATCGGCAATGCTTTCTCTCCGGTCGCTTTTAGCACTTTTAACGCTTTTTCCGCTTCTTTCTTCTTCACGACAACGGCCATTCCGATACCCATGTTGAACGCCCTGTACATCTCTGCCTTTGATATCCTGCCGAACTTCTGTATGACCATGAATATAGGCTGGGGCTTCCAGGCGGAGGTGTCTATGACGGCCGAGACGCCCTTGGGCAGAACGCGTCCCAGCTTTTCACCAAAGCTGCCCCCGGTGATGTGCGCAATGCCCTTCACCTTGACCTTTTCGATCAGCTTCAGGACTGCCGGAACATATATCTTTGTCGGGACCAGAAGCTCGTCTCCGACGCTCCTTCCAAGGTCTCTCATGTAGTCGGAGGGCTTGAGCTTTCCCATCTCGAAAAGGACTTTTCTCGCGAGCGTGTAGCCGTTGCTGTGGAGCCCCGACGACCGCATGCCGATTATAACGTCGCCGGGCTTTATTCCCCTTCCGTCTATCACCTTGCTCTTCTCGACTATGCCGACCGAGAAGCCCGCAAGGTCATATTCTCCGGGGGAATACATGTCGCTCAGCTCTGCCGTCTCTCCGCCGAGAAGGTCGCACTGCGCCTGCCTGCAACCCATCGTTATTCCCCTCAGTATCTCCTTCATCAGCGAAGGGTCGGTCCTGTTGCACGCGATATAATCAACAAAGAAAAGCGGCCTGGCCCCGCACCTGATCACGTCGTTGACGCTCATGGCAACGAGGTCTATTCCGACGGTATCGTGCTTTCCCGCCTTAAACGCCACCTTGAGCTTGGTGCCGACGCCGTCCGAACAGGAAACCAGGAGGGGATTCCTGTATTTTTTCGCGTTCAAGGAAAACAGCCCCCCTATTCCCCCAAAGCTGGCGACAACCGACTTTGACGGCCTAGAGAGGCGTTTGACCAAGTCAATAACTTTGTATCCCGCCTCGATATCGACGCCGGATTTTTTGTAATCAACCATTGAAGTTCCTACCTGGCGCTCTCGGACGTGGCAATGCCGTAATACACATCGCCGCCGCGCAGCACCACGAAAAACCTGCAGTCCTTGTTGGTGCAGGCCCACGCCTTGTACCTTATGGATACCGCATTGTTGCTGAAATCAGAAAGCGGGATCAGGTCTCCCTTGCCGCACTTCTGACACTTCGGATAACAGTTGCATCCCTCGGCCACTTCATCTCCCCTCCTTTCTCACTCTCCCACAATTTGTATCACAACTTCCCTGTTCCTCGGTCTGTTGTCATGATCAATAACCACAATCTGCTGCCATGTTCCCAGCGTCATCCCGCCGTCGACTACCGGAACCATCAGCGACGGACCTATTATCGACGCCCTCAAATGAGAATGCCCG
>Ga0180433_10001443_pt1 | contig 39582 bp, 53 predicted proteins | sample SS_ome_8_FD_132980 | JGI IMG/M metagenome (GOLD analysis project Ga0180433, IMG submission 132980) | Hypersaline lake sediment archaeal communities from the Salton Sea, California, USA - SS_1_D_1 metaG | ecosystem: Environmental > Aquatic > Non-marine Saline and Alkaline > Hypersaline >... | reverse complement strand
GTACCCTTTAATTACATTCGTGTCGCAAGTATCGTCAACCTTGTATTATTAACGAGTTTTTTTATGCCTGAAGAAAAACAAGAATATAAACAAGCCTCTTACACAGAAACAGAAGAGGAATACCGATCATTTCTGATCAAGCAGATGACCAATGCCAGAAATCAACGTGAACAGCATCACGATGAATTTAATGGCATGACATATTCGGAATGGTGGGTGGAAAATGCCAAAGTCCGGAACGGCTACAAAGAGCCTAAGCAAAATGCCAATGAGGTAAGAATAACATCCGGTACTGTGATGGAAAAGACTAATTCCATCGTTGCATCATTGCTTAACCTGAACCTTGAGCCTAATATTGAGGGTTATGACCAAAGAGGCAGTTTGGTTGACCATGCTGGTAAGCTGGCAGAGGACTTGGTGCTGAAGTCAAATGAGTTGGAAGAGCCTAGCTATGATGAAAAGGAATCATTTATTATTGATGAATACTGTACACAGGGTACAGTCTTTACTGAGGAAACCACTAAGGAGTTTGTCATCCCACAGAAAACTGTTACTGAGCTGGATTTAAAAGAGGCTGACAAGATAAAATGGGAAGAGGGCATGGAGAAGTATTATCGTTATTGTGATACCAATATATTGATAGGGCTGAATGTATATCTTGGCAATATCAAAGAGCCATTTATACAGAAACAGCCTTTTATTTTTACTCGCAGGCTTATCCCAAGAGAAGAGGCAAAGGCTATGTTCGGCAATTGGTCAAGATGGGAGAATGTACCGCAGAATCAGGAACAGTTTATGGCTACAAGGGATGATACTGATAATAGACAGTTTAACAATTGGACACTGGAAAAGTTTGATTCTCTTTTTGTGGAGGAGATAAATTTTCAGGACAAATGGGGCAATAACTATATGAAACTGCTGAATGGGGTGATGATGTTCCCTGTTAAAAAGGTCGGTAGCCGATATTCCACTATTCCTCTTTCTGCCCTTGTGGGTGCTTGTGTTTATCCGGTTGCTAAAGGTGATTATGAGATTATAGGGAATTGGGCTTATTCTCGCAGTGTCCCATCAAAGAATATTACTGACCAGACACTATTTGATGAGTTCTTAAGGTCAATGATAATCAAAACTCGCCAGTCTTATGATCCTCCGATTGCTAATCAGACTGGTGAAGAGCTTAGTGATGACATTTTTTATCCTGGCACTATATGGGATGATGTTAATCCTGATCAGATAACACCTCTGATTGATACGCAGGGTGTAACTCCATCTGAGTACAATATGTCGCAGTTTCTTGCAAAGATGATTGACCGGAAATCCGTATCTCCATCTTTTGAGGGGCAGGAGGGGCAGAAAGGTCAGACAGCTACTGAAGTTTCTATACAGCAAAGACAGTCAATCAAGAACATGGCTCTTGCTGTACAGGGATTGGTGGGGTATGTGAAACAGCGTACTATGCTTAGGCTGTACAATATAATCAATACATGGACATTGCCGGATAAACTGAAGAACAATGTCACTCAGATGGTGGATGAGTATAAGACAATCACAGTTGATACCAGTTTGGATGGCGGTGATGGCAAGCGTATAATCAAATTTACAGAAGAATTACCTTTGGAACAGCAGGCTCAGGCTGAAAGCAGGATATTATCAAAGGTAAAAGGCATGAGAATACAAAAGGATTATGTGAATCCTGTGATATTCAGGCAGGCATTAAAATATTTTTGGAAGATAGATGTAGTACCGACACCTAAATCAGATTCAGCATTGAGGATTGCACAGTTCTCAGAATTCGTTAAAAATGCTATGGCATTAAGCCAAGCTCTAGGTGTTCCATTGCAAGGTGAGGAAATAATGAGAAGAATGGCAATACTTAACGATGAAGATCCTGACAAGATTATTCAGGAACAGCAACAGCCACAGCTTCTGCCAGGCGGTCAGGGTGCACCTCCTCCTGTAGCTGGTGGTCAAGGTGCTCCAGTCAATCCTCAACAGCTCCAACCCAAACAACAGCCACAGCCTAGTGTTAATACAACAGTAAATGCCTGATGGCAAGTTGATTTATTTGTAATTTATGTGGCAATAGGTTATATCTTGTTTGTGGATTGTTAAATGGTTTCGTAACTACCTAAAAAAGTTTCGTGAATATAATAACAAAATTTTTCAAAAGTCTGTTGCCTAAACCTGCTCCAAAAAAAGAGAGAGGTTTTTTGTTTCTAAATGACAATATCAGGAAGGTGCAGGGTGAGGAGCTGAATAATATCAAAATCACTATCCGGAATTATGTCGGTGATGATATTCTGACTAGGTTAATCAGCTCTAAAGCCAATCAGATCAAGGATGAGGCTATAAAGAAATGCCATAATATAATCGAGGATGCAGATTCACTTGAGGATGCGGTCAAAAAAGCCGGACTGATTATGCTTGGTGCTAGTTTTAAGGTGAAAGGGCTTAATGAATTGGTAGAAGAGATAAGGTTTTTTGCTCGAAAAGACACGCAACCTGAGCAACCAGTTAATCCGCATGAACATATTTAATAACTTTTTATATCATGAAAATACAATTAGACACTGTAAATAAAACCATTAAAATCGAGGATGATGTTGAGCTTAAGGAGCTTATTAAAGTATTGGAAAAATTATTGCCCAAAGGCTTGTGGAAAGAATATACCCTAGAGGCTAATACTGTTATTCAGAATTGGTCACAGCCTATTATTATTGAAAAAAGAACTCCATATTATCCTACTCCTATTTGGTTCAGTGTGAATAAAACAGATCCGCATAAATATGAAACCACATGCCAAACTGATAATAAAACATTGGCTTTGGATAAAGGAGTTCATAATGTTGAATTTAATCAATCGCCAGCTTTATAAAATGGAAGAAAAAACCCAAAATCAAGTCATTGAGCCTAAGCCTAAGCTTACCAGAGCCCATAAGCGATTGATGCACTGGTGGAATCAGTTGGTCAATGTGCATAATGGGAGAAAGGGCGGTGCTGGGGCATTTACAAGGCAGTATAGATTTGGCTTTCCGTTGAGAGCCAAAGATCATCCGGTTATACATTATCCAGTTAAAGCACCAAAACCAACATTATGATAAACAGAATTCTATTCCGTATCTTTATATGGCTAGGCAGAAAATTCTTCACAAAACAGGAAGTGTGGAGGAGCAATAAATCAATCAAACATAAAAATTATAATCCCAGACAGCCTGACAACATTGATGTAATAACTTTCAGCAATATTGATAATTGGCAGAGAAAACACAAAAGGTCTAAAAAATATTTCGGTATTCCCACTCCTAAACAAGTCTAATATGAATAAACACTTAATTGAAATCATAATCGGAGTAATGTTTGCCCTTGTGCTTATTGGAGCATTGGTGGGCTGGATAGCATGGATAGCAAGATTAGCAACTTAATTTTAATATTATGATCAAAAAATTTATATTCCCTTATGCTGGTTCAGATGGCAGATGCCATGATTGTGGTGTATCTGCCGGAGAATGGCATCATGAGGGTTGTGATGTGGAAGTATGCCCACACACTTTTAAGCAGCGTTTGACTTGTGATTGTGGGCATTGTGAAACATTGCTATTGCCTGCCAAAGTGCCATTTGGCTTTGAAGAAAAAGAAGTGAGAGATCGTGCTCAAAAACAATAATTTTAATTTCTAACTATCAATCATATGTTTGAAAATGTAGAACTACCAATTAAATTCGATGACAAACCTGTAAAGGTCGGTGATCAGTTTAAGTTTATCCCTAATGGGATAGTCCATACTGTTGTATTCAGGGAGAAAAGCCTTAGATTTTTGTTTGAACTAGAGAGTTCTGACAAGAAAGAGGACAAAAATTATGTCCGGCTTGTCACTTTGGTGAAATCACCGGAGAAATGGGAGAGATATGATAAAAAAGCTGAGGAGGCTAAACAGAAAGAAATAGAGAAAAAAGCTGAGGAAGAAGAAAAGGCTAGGGCTGAGGCGGTAGAGAAATCCAAAGCTGAGGCTAAGGAAAGAGAAGAGAAAGGGGAGGAATAATATCAAATAACATCAATATTATGCCAACTGAAAAAGTAGGAGGAGGTTATCGGTGGGGTAAAAAGGGGAAGATTTACAGAGGGAAGGGAGCTAAGGCTAAGGCTGAAAAACAAGGTCGTGCAATTCGTGCCAGTGGTTATAAAAAGAAGTAATTTTATTATTTAATTATTAATATTATGTTTCAATACATAAATCCAACAGATGAGCAAAAAGCTCAAATGCAAAAATATAGAGATAAGTTTGAGGAACTATATCAAGAAATAGCTGATGATGTTGAAAATTCTCGTGGGAAAAGTCTTTGCTTAACAAAGCTTGAAGAAGCGAGCTTTTGGTTAAATAAAGGGATAACAAAGAATGATGGATCTGCTAATTGAATAGAAACCAAACTCTCCCCTTCAAAATAAAGGGGAGGAATTTGTTTTTTATTAACTAACACAAAAATATTATGCCAAAAGTATATGATGCAGAAGGCAATGAACTTGCCGAAGTCACCGATGAAGATATGGGGAAGTTAGCAGATCTTCTAAAGGGTGATGAAGAGGGTAAAAAAGAGCTTGAAGAGAGTAAGGAGAAGCTTGAAGCTTTGCAAACTGAACATGATGAACTCAAGGAAAAGTATGCAGGCTTAGAGAATAAGGATTTTAATTTCCGTAAGTTTGAGAAAGCCAGTGAGGAAGAAAAAGAGAAATTGCTGGAGAAGATGACTGAGATTGAGAAAGCTGCTGTTATTAAAATATCAGAACTTGAGAGTGAGATAAATACTGGCAAGAAAAATGAACAGGATAGCCTGAAAGCAAAGGCTATTGCTGCTTTATCTGCCGGAGATGAAGAACTTGGGAAAGAACTTGAAACAGCTTATGAAAAGTCTTTGGAGTTCGGAGGTGCACCAAAGACACAGGAAGATGTTATTACTAGGATGAATGAAGCATATCGTTATGTTAAAGGTGTTACACCACCTGTTAATGCTTTGAACCAATACACTCCAAACACTGCTGTGATCGAAGAGAATAAAGATGTCAGATTTACTGATACTGATAAGGGTAAGGCTATGTTGCAGGAGAATTTTCCTCATCTGTACCCCAAAGAAGAAAAAAAGGAGGAAAAGAAAGATTAATTTATAATTTAATATTTAATAATTTAATATTATGGAAAATATAGACAAACTTAGACAGGAGTATGAAGATAAACACCCTGAAAACAATAAGCCTCTTCCAGCTTGGGATGAGGAAGAATTAAAGACTAAAATCTCTGAATTAAAGCCTAAAACAGAGAAAAAGCCTGAAAAGCCCACACCTCCTCCGGCTTTTGAGAAACCAGCAGAGGAAGCTGAACCTGCTCCGGCTGTACCGACTACTCCTCCTGAAGAAGGTGGAGCAAGTGAGGATGATGGTAAGGATAAGACTTATAAACTGACAGAGGAGCAATTGGCAAAGATTATGAGTGGTGAAAGACCGCAGAATATCTTTGAAAAGGATTTAGAGCCTGTGGAAGAGGAAGCTGAAAAGCCAAGAACTTATACTTGCATGATTGCCCTTTATCAAAAAGATGCTGATTCTCCGGTTGGTGTGGTCACTGATTTAAAAACAGTCAGATATGACCAAGACCCCATAACCAAGCTCCACAATGTTGACATTATAAGAGCTACCATTACTTATGAGGATGGTAAAACTGAGCAATTTGAATATCCTATTGGTGATCATATTAAGATTTTTACCAAAAGAGAGGAAGTTGAGATAGTAAAAGAAGAACGGAAGAAAATGAAGATGGATAAAGGTATGGTATATAAAGCTAAATCCATTAAAGAGGGCGGTATTAAAACAAGGATGGCAGGAGAGCTTACAAATGTGCTTGTGCCAATGAGAGAGAGGTTTTTAGTGCCTATTATAACTATAAAACGTAGGAATGGTCAGGAGTTAGTTCTGCCACCTAGAGTTGTTAATATTTAATATTTATTCATATGAGTGATGACAAAAAGGAAAATGATGATGTTAATGAAAAACATCTTGATTTAATTACAGACAGGGTAACTCCTCTGTTGAAAAGTTGTCTTATTGAGGACATTCGGACAATAGAAACAGCCAATGTTACTACTAGAATTAAATTAATTACAGAACGTGCTTTTGAGGAACTGGAGTTTAAAAATCCGGTAATCAAAGCTGGGTTAAGGGATTTCTTTCTGAAAAAAACAAAAGAATTACTTGAAAAGACTGTAATTGATGCCCATGAAGATGAGAATAAGAATAAAATTGAATCAATAGCTATGGCTATTATCCCTGAAATACTGGATGGTGAGCTTTTTGAGCAGGATTATGAATGGCTTGATAGATATATTGATGGTCAGCTTTTAATGTTTGTGCATAATCTGCTTAAGCATTATTTCAATATGTATTTTCAGAAGATAGAATTTGCTATGATGAAAAATTGGGATGATGCTGAATTGCTGACTTTTGGCAAGGAACAGTCAAGATTCCGAATGTCTGAATTGGATAATATCATAAAAAGTGGGATGGGATTTAATGCGTGGCTTGGTAAAAAAAGAAAAGGTAAGCTTATTTTACGAGAACTCGCTGAGGAATATTGCCAGCTTCTTCATAATAAGGTTGATAAAGAATTTGTGGATGAGGTTGTGGATAAGACACAAGCCTGTGATTGGCATAAGGGGTTCAGGGAATTTTGTCTGGAAAAATATGATAAAAAATAAAAAGAAATTTTTTGATATTACTGAACCAGTATATGGATCATGTGTAAGTGTTTTTGTGAATTGGTCGTTAAAAGAGGTTAATGCGTATTTAAAAAGAAAGGGATTTGATTACAGGGCTGAATTTCATCCGGATAATTTGGCAGGGTGTTTTACGTTTTACCACAAGAAAGAGAAGTTTACTTTTATTACTATCCGAAATTTTGATTGGACAATTGATGCACAAGGAAGTGCGGTGCATGAGTTACTTCATTTTATATTTGATGAATTAGATACTCGTGGACTACCTTTGACAAATCAAAATCATGAGGCATATACTTACTTGTTTACTTATTATTTCAAAAAGCTTTGGAAAGAATTATCTTTTTATGCTAAAAAATAATTTGCATTTATTTTAGAGGTGTGTTAATTTAAAAATACATTCGATTTGCCAGCGTTAAAGGCTTTTAAGTCCTTTTGGGGATTTTTGCGTATATGGATTCGCACCCATGTGTTTTTTTTATTTACTTAATTATATTTATTATGGCTAATTATGTTATACCAGAAACAGCTAAGGACTGGAAAAATGTCAAAGTTGCTTCTAAAACCTTAACTGCTTATGCACAAGGTGAATGGCTAACTAATGATGGTACTAATACTATTCCAGCCACAACTACCACTAAGAGATTAGATGGTATTTGTCAGGATGCAAAATTAGTAACTGAATCAGCAGTTACCCCTGTTAATTGTCTTGTGCCACGAAATCCAAATGCAGGAGTGATTATGGATGTAGGAACAGGTGCAATTGCCAAAGATGACGAAGGTCAGGCTTTTGATCTTGCTACTTCAACCACAGTCAATGCTAGTTCTTCTACTTATAGTCCACTGAAACTCGTTAAGTATTTGACTACTACTAAAGGTGTTTTCGTTCCTAATTATGAAATTGGTGTAAATGCCTAATCTTAATCTTATTTTTTAACAAAATTTTATTATGCCTATAACTTCAACTGTAACTCAAATGTCCTTTACTGAGCTTGCAGACACTACTAAAAGAGTAGTAGCAGATCAGTATAAGGCTGATGAGGGGTTAAATGAGGTAAAATCTTTATATACTGTTGATACCATTCCTAATGGTACAGGTACACAAAGAATTTTTACTTCTTATGGTTCTGATTCATATGCAAATCGCATGGATGAAAGTGCCGATGCCCGACTTAACCAAAGTGTTCAGGGAAAAACCAAGACAATGTATATGTACCGCTTTGGTAAGAATTCTTCTGTTTCTTATATAGCTGATAATTTTTCAAATACTCCAAAGGTAGTTGATGATTTAACAGCTTTGTCTAAATACATTCCTAATAGAATGGCTTTAGACCTTACTCATCGTTTCACTTTTGCAACTGCTACATCCTATACAGATATGGATGGTGAAACTGTTGATACCACTATTGGTGGTGACACTCTTGCTGTTATTTATGCAACTCACACTCTTAATGGTTCTAGTACGACTGTTAGTAATGTGATTACTAATAATCCTCGTTTTTCCAAAGGTGCTTATGAAGTTGCTAAAAATGTTGCTAAGGCTGCATCTCTTGATGAGTTTGGTATTCCTATTACAATGAATTGGAATACAATTGTCACAGCTAATGAGGCTACTACCATTGATGCTGTTGCTATTCTCAAGCGTTCAACAACTGATCCTACTCAGGATAATTCAGGTGTTGTCAATACTCACAAAGGAGAATTCCGGCATGTTATCCTTGTAAAGCTTGATACTGATGCTCAGGGTGCTTATGACACCACAAAGCAGTATCGCTGGTTCTACATGGCTGCAGGTCGTGGAATGGAATATTGTACATTCCGTTGTGGAATTTGGGAAGCAGCTCATGGTGTTGCTGAAGATGTGAATATCCAAAATGACGATAAGACAATGGGTACTCGTGGTTCATGGGGTATTTGCGTTGTTGACTTCAGAGGAATTGTGATGTCAACAGGTCTTGGTGTGTAAAGATAACTAATTTATTTCATCTTATTACCGGAGCAATCTGCAATCTTGCAGAACTCGGTGGGAGGTGGCGGTCAATAAGATATAATCAAAAATATTATGGCAAATTTTAATAAAAATTCTGGTTACGGAAGAATTTTTGCAGATTCTTACCCAGCCAGAGGTGGCGGTAAAACATTTTATGTAGCAAAATCAGGAACTAAATATTATGAACACATTAATCAAATATTAGACCCTGATCCAGAGGGTGATGTGAGGCTTTTTTCTACTGTTGAAGAAGCAATAACAAAGATGAATAGCAGGATTGATTGGTCTGTTAGCCCGTGGGCTGTTGGTGATACATTATATATTTTTCCTGGTACTTATGCTGAGAACCTTACAGCATTGGCTCATGGATGTTATATAATTGGTGTTGGTGATGATGTTCGTGATGGTGAAAATGGTGTAGTAATCCAGCCTGCCAGTGGAGATCCGGTTGATGTTGGTGCTCTGATTAATACTGTTGTTGAAAACATGGGTTTTGTGACAAATGGCACTAATCAAGCATTTGATTGTGCTATTACAAATAACTGTTATTTTAGGAGATGTTTCTTCTCTGGTCCTGCCGAATCAGTCACAGCTACTTATGGTTTTTATACTAATGATTCAGTAAAGACTACATGGGAAGATTGCTGGTTCTGTAATGCAGCCATTGGTCTTGGCTTTGATTATGCTGATGCTAATGATTCTGTTTCTTATGCAAAAATCAAAGATTGTCAAGTAACTGGTTGTGGCACTTCCGGTATTTACACTTCTACTAATTTAGTTGGTCCACATTCTCAAATTATCAATACACATTGTACAGGTGGTGGGCAGTCTACTACTAAACAGTTTGATGATAATTCCAATCTATTTGATGTTGTTATGTCAACATTTGAAGGTACTACAGCCACAGAGGGTGGTCGTTCTTTCAATGGTAGTTATGGTAATGGTGCTCTTATAACTTAATCTTTCTTAATTATGTCCAAAGAAAAAGAACCTAAAAAAAATTCTGGTAAACCTTATTTGGAACGCAGAGAAGCATCTGCTAAAAAAGCTTTTGAAATCATGATAAATGATGTTGAAAAAGCTAAAAATCAATAATATTTAATTATATGGCAGAAAAAAATCATATATGGAGAATCTGTCCAATTTGTAAGGGTACAGGTGATGACCCTACACATGATTACCCATCCCATGAAGTTTCTCGTCAATGTGAGGAATGTGGAGGAGAGGGACAAATTTATTTTGGGATGTTGAAAGCAAGTGGTCCAGAATAATTAAAGATTTGGTCATTTTTCTAAAAAAATTTAATTTTTAATTTTTATTTCAATGAAATATTTTTATACTAATTCAGAGGGTGAACGTGAAGAATATACCCTTGCTGACAATGAAACTATCCAAAAATCTGGTAATCATTATTTAATTTTAGTTGATACCGGAAATGAAACTTATCATAAGGATTTGGTTTTAGAAGGTGAAGAGGAAGAATCCAAAGAGGAGAAAAAAGCTAAAAAAGAAGCTGAAGAATATGAAAAAGGAGTGCAAAAAGCTGAAGAAAAAAGAGTAGCTGAGGCTGAAAAAGAAAAGGCTGAAGCTGAGGAAAAGGAAAAGGAAGAAGCTGAAGCTAAAGCTGAAGAAGAGGCTGAGGCTAAAGCTGAGGCTAAAGCTGAAGTTGATGCTAAAGCTAAAGCTGAAAAGGAAGCTAGAGATGCTAAAGCTAAGGAGGAAGCAGATGCTAAAGCTAAAGAAGCAGAAGAGGCTGGGAAGAAAGCTAAAGAAGTAAAGCCTCCACCTCCAACCACTGATAAATAAAAATAAAAAAACCTAAGAAATATTGATTTCTTATATGAGGGGCATAAGCCTCTCTGTAAGCAATTAAAACAATTTATTCTTTAATTTATATATTATGCCAGATCAACTTTCATATGATTGCATTGGTAATTCTACTACACCAGCCACTTTAACGGCTGCTTATGCAGGTAATACTAAAACCTTGTGTAATAAGCATTTGCCACATCTACATTTAGATGCAATTTATACACCAAAGACAGGTGAAACAGACCGATATGTAGAGGTTCTCGTAGAAGTTAGTAATGATGAGGGCACTACATTCTTCAAAAGAACTGTGCAGTCAAATTCAACTACTGAATCAAAAGTTTATGAAGATAATGATACCGGAGTAGCTTTCATTCTTCCAGGCGACAAGACTAGCACAGGTGGAGTTGCTTATGATTTTGCTTTTGATGATGAAAATGTTATTGGAGATCAGGTTAAAATTTCTGCTAGAGAAAGCGGTTCTTCTAATTTTGGCACACTCTATTTAAGAGCTACATTATCTAACCCTAATTAAAATGAAATTTTTTAAACATTTTTTACTTAGTGTATTTGTTTTTTCACTAAGCTTTTCTGTGGGAGCATACGCACAGAATATGGTTGACAGTGGAGATAATATAGTAGGAATATGGATGTTCAGTGATGATGGCACACAAATTCTTACATCTGATACAGTTGATATTGATTTAGCTGGAAATAATATTGATGAGGTAGGTTATGTAGATTATGGAGAAATAACCACTCCATCTGCTCCTGCTGATAATTTTGGACGGATGTATGCTAAGGATTTCGGAGGGGTAACAAATCCATATTGGCTCGATAAAGATGATACTGAAACCGCTATACTGTTAAGCAGTACAGGTGCACCAATAGATGCTACTTATATCACGCAAACAGCTAATAGTGATTTGACTGCTGAACAGGCATTATCAGCTCTATCCAGTGGTATTATGCGTGTAGCAACCACAACTGGTGTTGTTACATCATTAACAGATTCTTCAGGGATTGCTTCTAATATTTCAGATGAAACAGGTAGCGGAGCTTTAGTATTTGGTACAAGTCCTGCATTATCAACTCCTACTGGTATCATAGCTTCTGATATTGAAATGGGAGAAATCGGTACAGCTACTTATGATGATATACAGGATTGGTCAAATACAACTCAATCTGCTGGTGTGGTCAATGGATTTGCGATTACAGATAGTGGGAGTGGGGAAGTTGATATTGCAGCAGGACAGGGGATTTTAAAAACAACTGATTCAGTTATTGGTGCAAATGTATTTTTTGATTATGCTGGAACTACAAATGTGGCACTTACAGATAATTCAATAAACTGGATATATATTGATTATAATGCAGGAACTCCACAGGCAGGAGTGACAACTGACTGGACTACGCTTGATTTGCATACACAGGTGATTATCGGAAAAGTATATAGGATGAGCACTACTGTTTTTATACAGGAAACTAGACAGGAATTGGATGATGTGGCAAGACGTATAATGCAGATGAATTATGAAAAGGACGGAGCAATAAGAACTTCTGGCATGGTACTTGGAGAAACAGGAACTAGAAATGTGACTGTGACGGCTGGTGTGTTTTATGAAGCATGGTTAAGATTGACTACTTCTGCAATAGATACTTCTGGTGCAGATACTTTTGATGTATGGAATTCAAGTGCTTCAACTACTGCCGATTCTACTGGTGTTTCTCAATATGATAATGACCAATATTGGACAGGTGCTGCATTAGCCTCACTTACGGCTAATAGATATGGAACGAGATTCTTTTATCTTGATGAAGATGGTGGGCTTCATATGCAATATGGTACTTCTAATGCTGTGGCATTAGCAACTGCTGAAAATGAAGCTGTGCCGACACCTCCCACATTTTTAGGAGATTTTGGGATTTATATAGGACGTATTGTTATACAAAAATCTGCTGCATCATCTTTGTTAATAACATCATCTTTTGATTTAGTAGAAACAGGGCAGGTTGTTACGGATCATGGTAATTTAGCTGGGTTGGCTGATGATGACCATACGCAATATGCACTATTGGTAGGGCGTTCCGGTGGAACTACTTTGATTGGTGGTACTGGCTCAGGAGATGATTTAACTTTGCAGACTACAAGTAATGCCTCAAAAGGTAGTTATATTTTTAGTGAATTGACAACTGCCAATGGTCTTATGACAACTGATGGTAGTGGTGTTGTTACTACAACATTAACACCATCCGGTTTAACTTCTGTTGGTGCAACCACATTTACAGGTGCTTTAACTGGTAATGCTTCTACTGCTACTGCACTTCAAACAGCAAGAACAATTGGCGGTACATCATTTGATGGTACAGCTAATATTGCTATTGGAGCTTTGACTTCCACGAATGTAGGAGCTACGACTTCTGCTGAATTTGCTGGAGTTATATCTGATGAAACAGGAACAGGAGTATTAACTTATGCGACCGCTCCTACATTTACAACAAGTATTGATGTGACCGGTGGTGGAGATATTGATGCGGATGGTGTTGATATTGATGCAAGTAATTCTTATGCAGTTGCCAATACAGATATTTTGGCTGATTCTGCTGGTACAATGACACTTTCTAATGTAGATGCTCTTGATGCGACTACTGAAACAACGATTGAAGGGGCTATTGATACATTATCGAATCTTACTACTGTTGGTGCTTTAAATGCTGGTTCTATTACATCAGGATTTACTTCTATTGATACTGGTGCTGGCAATATAGTTACAACAGGGACAATCGGAGCAAGTGGTGCTACTTTGGCAAATGGGGTAGTAGCAACAACACAATCCGCAAACGATAATTCAACAAAAGTAGCTACAACAGCTTACGCTGACAATGCGGCTAGTGGTGGAGGGTCACCTCCTCCATATTTTATGTTGATTAAATCGAATATGTTTCAAGCTGCTTATGATATGGCAAAAGATAACAATGGTGCATCTTCTTATTCTGATGATATAAATTATATACCTGCAAAATGTGATTCCGCTAAAGAGTTTGGTGTTATTGATAGCACAAGCGGAGGGGAGGTGGAGAACAGGACTATAACGGATGACTGGGCGGCTGCGGATAATATTATAGGTTTGGCTAAAATCGGCAGTTATCTATATGTATCTGCGACTGATACAGGTACGACAGATACGCAAACATGGAGATTTGATGCACAGGATATAGCAAGCGGTGGTACTGAAATGACAGATACGGGTATGGGTACTACAGCTTTACCTACGCAAATGGCAAGCGATGGCACTAATTTATATTTCAATAATGATGGTGGAGATACTGCGACTAGTCAGCATATATGGGAAAAATGGAGTATATCTGATACTACGATGACATCACAGGGTAAAATAACTTGTGGCTCAACTTCGGGATTATTTGATTATACTTTATTGGACACATCAGGGAATTTTTATGCTATGGATGGGGCAGATAGTAAGGTAAGGAGATATAATTCAAGTGGTACTTTGCAGGCTACGCAAGGTGCAAAATTGGGTTCAGACCCATATCTTGTTTATAATCTCGGAGATGTGCTTTATGAAGTAAATATGTCCGTTAATGCTAATGAGATACTTTCATTTATGTCATTACCTCTAATTCCTTAATATGAATAAAAAATATATCATTGCAGGTGGAGTGGTAGGTTTATCTGCATTTGGAGTTTTTGTATTTAATGGAGATTGTGTTGGATTTGACCATCAAATACTTGTTACAGAGCAATTAAACTGGTGTATAAATGATGACCAATACAAAGAAGCAAAAGATTTTTTGGAAAAACGGATCAAAGGATCTACAAGTTATTATTCTGATGCTGTGATTGCTCTAGTAAGTTATGATTCTGATTTTAGGAAAAAAATCAAGGATTTACTGGAAGATAAGCGAAGTCAATATAATGAAATAGATGAGGATGATATTGTGCTAGTTGATTATTTAAGTAGAGGAATTATACCAAAGCCAACTAATTATGGTGGGGATGAAATCCAAATAGACACAGTAAATGATTTATTTGAACATAATTAACAATTTATTTTTTAATTAATTTATTATGAGTGATCAACGAAAATTCTCTTTTGATAAGGTTACTTTAGTTAAGATAGGAAAAGGTGCATTAATCGCTGGTGGAGGTGCTGGAGCTATTGCGGTGCTTCAATTCATTGGAAGTGCTGACTTAGCTCAAATATGCACTGAGCAATCAGCATGGGTGTGTAGTAAGATTATTCTACCTTTTGTGGCATTTATTGTTCCAGTAGGGATTAATGCTGTTAAAGAATATATTAAAGGAAGATAACCTAAAAAATATGGCTAATTGTGAACAACAAGCCCTTGATGGCAATTGGGAACTTAACCGGACTAATGCCTGTCACATAGGTGTGCTTAATAGTGAGATGGGTGAAGTCAGAAATGAATTAATAGCAATGAACCTTAAAATGGATTTAATTTTTGGAGGATGGGGATTGATTGTTGCAACAATTGTCATTGTATTGATAAGAAAATTATTTACAAAAACTAAATAATATATGTCAGCAAAAAGTCTACAAAAAGCATCAATAATCAATATAACTTCATCAAAAATCAGGATTCAGCATCCTGATATTGATAAAAACCCCAATACTGTTATGGGTAATAGTATTGCTGCCGGAGGTACTACCCTTACTGTATTGGATAATAAGGGATTTGCAGATAATGATTTTATGATATTGGGAAGAGTAGGTGATAATCAGACAGAGGAAATAGACGTAAATGGTGCTGTTACTCGTGGCACTTCAATGACTGTGACTAACACACTAAAATTTCCACATGCACTAAATGATCCAGTTACAAAAATTTATGAAAGACAAGTTAGGATTTATGGTTCTGCAACTGATGGTGGCAGTGGGACATTGATTGCTACAGTTGATATTGAATGGAATAAAGAATATACGGAATATACCTTAATAACTACTGATACAGCTTATAATTATTATTATGCTGTTTATTATGATGGTACTACTGAGGGTGATGCTAGTGACTATGTAGCTTCAACCGGACTTCCTTCTGCAACTGTTTTTAATGTGATTCAGCAAGCTTTAGATATAACTGGTGTTGAAATAAGCAAGAAATTCCCACTTGAATTATTGGTAAGATATGCTCAGGATTGTCAATTGGCAATATCTCAGTTTATTTATCAAGACCCTCGTACTGGGAAGTATATACATATTGACTGGGGACATGAGATTTCTGAAGATACTACTACTTTTGCTATATCAGAAAATCAAAATAGATATGATATATCATCTTTGAATTTTAAATATACGGCTGCAAAATCAGTAATAAGTGTGAGATTGGGGGATTTGGAGGCTATGGATAAGATTACACCTACTGAAATGGATGAGGAATTGGCAAATAGACCTTATACTGAAGTTGCAACTCAGGCAGAAATTGGTGATACTTCTTTGGTGGTTGATTCTAATGTAGAATATTCTAGTAGTGGTGGGCTTTATCTTGGAAGTGATCAAATAACTTATACAGGTAAAACTGGCACTACAACATTCACAGGCATCCCTGCTTCCGGTACAGGTTCTATAACAGCACAGCATTTGGTTAATGCTCCTGTGTGGCAGAACGCAGCTCCTACAAAGCCTACTTTGTGGACTATTTTTGATAATTATTTGATTCTAAACAGACCTCCGGATGCGGATTATGAAAATTTTGCTATCAAAATAAAATTCTATAAAACTTTAACAGCTCTTGCTGAAAGTTCTGACAGCATTGTGATACCTTTTTATAATGTATTCCAATATTATATAGCTTCAAGAATTGAACAACGAAGAGGAAATTTAGAAAATTCTCAATTATTAATGGCTGAATTTAAAACAATGGTATTGGCTAATTCTCAGTTTAGAGATGTTTTATTGAAAGCTAAAAAAACTTATAAACAATATGCAGTATGATATTGCAAAGATTAAATTTTCTGGCAGGAGGAAATACAAATGTTTCACCATTTATAGCTGAACCAAATAGTTGTTTTGTTCTATCCGGATGCAATATCTCGCACAAATTAGGGGCAATGCTAAAGGATGTGGGTTATTCAAGAGTTGGAGATGTTGCTAGTTCCAGCACCCCTGTCACAGGTTTATTTGATTGGCGACCAGCCGGAGGTACTCAGAAAATACTAAGAACCAAGAATAATGATGCTGGAACAAATTTGCTTTTGCAGTATAACAATGCAGGCACATGGACTGATATTGCTCTTTCAAATGCTTGGGATGGTTTTGAGGATTGTAATGTGGAAGTAGAAAATTTTATCGGATATGCCTTTTTTGTAGGGTATGATGCTACTGATGATGTTTTTCTGCCAGTTGGATCGCTTACAGATACAACTTTTTCGACTTCTACCAATGTTACCAATATGCCACAGGGGAAATATATATTAAAATATTATGACAGACTTTATGTTTTGAATTGCAAGATTGGTGCTACCACATATCCATATTCAGCTTATTATTCTGAAATACCTTCAGGTGGGACATTAACTTGGACACCATCAGCTATTAATGTTGGCTATGGGGAAGAAATAACTGGAGGTGGTGTAAATTGGGATAGAATGGTAGTATTTACGGATCAGAAAGCTTATATGTACGATGGAAGCTCATTTAAGAAAGTTTGGGATATTGGGGCTTATCATCGTACCATTAAGAACAATGGAGTTTTTATGGTGTTCTGTGACCAAACAAATGTATGGCTGACAACTGGGGGGCAACCTAAGCCAATAGGAGGGAGAATAATTGATTTTGTCAGAAATGGCACTCCATCTTCATTTTTTGCGGAAGTGGTGGATGAGGAATATAATTTATATGTTGGAACTGTCACAGTTGATGGGATAACGTATTCTAATTGCAAATGTACTTATAATTTTGCAACTCAGACATGGAGATGGAGAGAACTTTATGATGATATGTCTATATTTGCCAAATATATTGATTCCGGAAAACAAAGATTGTATATGGGATGTGTCGATGGGGATGTCATGGATAAAGCAAAATATACTGATAATACTCTTATTTCTGCTGATGATGGTAATGATATAGCTTCTTATTTTGAACTAGCACCTATCTATGTTGGGAATCTAACAACAGAAAAAGAGATAAAACAATTAAGAGCCTTTTCGGAAAGAGCACAAGGATTGAAATTGTTTGGACGAGTGATTGACACAAATAGCAGAGTAGCTTCTGATTTTAAACCAATTGGAGAGCTAGATAAATATATTAAAGAATTTGATGTGAGTATAGATGATGGGGTTATCCTCCAAATAGCTGGTTCAGAAAAAAGTCAACTTCCTTATTGGAGTTTCTTTGGAGTTGAATTAGATGTAAAAGAAGTTTCTAAAATATTATAATATGCCATCAATTGTTGATCTTGGTTATCAAGATAACATAAGAGTAGCACCAGAAATTACGGAGGACATTCCGTTATCTTCTGTTAATCAGGAAATTCCAAATAAGGCTATTGACCTTTCCAAGATGACAATAGACACTTTTCAGGTCAATCAGCATATAAGAGGTGGAGCAGATGGATATAATGATGGTGTTGGTTGGTGGATAGGGAGAGATATAGATGGTGTAGCTAAATTGTTTTTTGGCAATAGTGCTGGAGATAAGGTTATATGGGATGGGTCTACATTGACAATCACTGGAGATTTGGTAGCTGGTGAACTTCATATACCGGATAAAACTACAGCAGATTCATTTCATGTTAATACCAATGGTGATGCATGGTGGGGTTGCAACGAAGCTGATTTTAATTCTGATCCTGATAATGCTGTAGCATATATTCTTAAGGATGGTACAACTAAATTCAGCACACTAACTGTTTCAGAAACTGGGATGACTTTAGAGGATATATATGGTGATGGTTCTGATGGTGATGTGACACTTACTGGGACTACTACTCTTACGAGAGATATGTTTTATGAGGATTTAGATTTGGATGGGAACACATTGAATACAGCAGGTTATAGGGTATTTGTTTCAGGAACTTTGAGTGGTGCAGGTATAGTACAAAACAATGGTAATGCAGGTGGTGATGGTGCTAGTGCTGTTGATGCAGTTCCACCTGCTGGTTCGGCTGGTGGTGCTGGAGGAAGTGCTGGGACTGGAGGAAGTGGTAATTCTGTTCCTGCTGGGGTTGCTGGTAAAGTTGGTGGTGCTGGTGCGAATGGTAGAGTGACTTCTGGTGCAGGTAATACAGGTACAGCAGGTACAGCAGGAGGAAGCACTAATAGAACTATAGTTTCCACTACAGGAGCTACTGGTGGTACTGGTGGTACTGGTGGTACTCCGACAGGCGGTGTTGGAGGGGCTGGTGGTGCAGGTGGAACAACTGGCACAGCTATTTTAAATAAAGTTAGAAATGTAATGTCAGCTTATCTGCTATCAGATTTGATAGGAGGTGTTAATAATTTTAATCCAAGTAATACAACTGGTGGTAGCGGAGGTGGTGGAAGTGGTGGAGGTAGTACAACTCCGTGTTATAGTGGTGCAGGTGGTGGTGGTGGAGGTTCTGGTGGAGCTGGAGGTATTGTTTGGATTGCAGCAAGAAAAATAACTTCAACAGCTACATTCAAATCTAATGGTGGGGTCGGTGGAAATGGCGGGAATGGAAGCAATGGAGTATCTGTTGGTATTTCAGGTGGTGGAGCAGGAGGGGCAGCAGGCTCAGGAGGAAATGGAGGATCTATTATAATAATTACTTCTACTGTAACTCCTACATATTCTACAGATGTTACAGGTGGAGTAGCAGGTTCAGTTGGGACTGGAGGTAATGGATATGGTGGAGGAGGAAGCGGAGCATCAGGTGGAGCTGGCAATACTGGTACTAGTGGTTCAGTAATAACTTTAACAGTATAAATTATGAAAAAAGAACATCATAAATATCTTAAAAACTTGGAAACAGATGATTTATTTGATGAATTTGAAAAAGAATTACAAAAACTGGAAAAGAAAATGAATATCAGAATATATGCTAGATTGGATTCAACTACAGATGGGATTATCCCAGTATTACATTATGATAAAATAACTTAATAATTATGACATATCTATCCGCACAAAAAGCAGGGTTTACAGGCTCTTATCAAGACTGGGTTGAAGCTGGCAGACCAGCAGGGGGTGCTACAGGGGCGACTGTCCAGCAGTATACTTCATTTCCTAAGCTGACTTATACTGACTTTAATAATCAGAAAAGGACATTTGATCCTAATAGTACAATACAAACTCAATTTACTAGAAGAACTGGTGCTGGCAATCAGGAGTTGCAACGACCAGAATATATAGTTGGTAGACTTAGTAATGTTGATAATTTATTAGACCCGAATTTTGGCACTGAGAGGAGAGGGTATGAAGTAGCAGGGCGAGGAGATGTTCATTTCCGAAATGCTGATGACATTGATTATAGTAAATTTGATGATCCAGAACTTGCTAGACAGGTGTTGCCAGCATATTTGCAGGCTGCTCAATCCATAGGTAGCACTTTACAGCAAAAAGCGTCTACCGACCCAGCATTTACTTCTGCATGGCAAGTTGGTGGTCAAAATGCTAGGAATGAACTTCAGCGTATTATAACTGAATCACAGCAGGAAGGATTGAAAAATTTTAATCAATATGTATCAGAATCACAGCAAGATGGTGGTATGACACAAGTAAGTCCTGAACAAAAAGCTCCTTATGGTTTAAACCCAAGAACAGGTGAACCTCTTAAATCTTTACAACAGGCTTATGCTTTTGCCAGACAAGACCCTGATAATAAAGGGATGACATGGGAAGATTTTAAACAAGAACCTATACCTTTTTTAGAAAAAGCAGATATAGAGGGTATTCCTGCAAGAGAACCTTCAATGGAAAGACCAGGTGAGGGTACAATAGCTGAACAGAATAAAACAGGTATGCCATATCCTACTTGGGCAGCACAGCAAAGGGCAGCAGGTAAGCCATCTTCTTATCAGGATTGGCTTAGTGCTTCAGCCCCTCCAAAAGAACAGCCTGAAGCTGGAGTTGCAGAGGGTGTACAAGCCGGACAAGCAGATGGTGTTCCAGTTACAGTTGGGCAGGATGATAATACAACTTTAGCATTACAGCAGATAGATGCAGCACTTGCTAATGGGTTACTAGATCAAGATACTGCCACTTTATTCAAAACAGTAGTGAGAAATTGGGATGTGGACAAAGAACTTAATATGGATAATGTGCTGAAAGAATTTGATGAAATTTCTGAAAGCACAATATCTCCTTATTTTGCAGAACAGGCTGATATTTTTAAAAAGGATCTTCAGACTGCTGTTAGTAATTTGCAACAATCCAGAGCTGAAGAATTAGAAGCTCAGGGCATAAGGCAAGAGGAAAAAATCAGAGGCACTAGAGAAGATTTGGCTAGAAGAGGATTGACTTTTTCAGAAGAGGCAGCTAGGCAATTGGGTGGTAAATCAGCATTTGGTGAGAAAGTGCCATTTGGAGGTGAAAGGCAAGTTGGAGAGGGATTAGTGCCTACTGAGGGCAGATTAATCGCATCCGGTTCACAAAGAGCTTATCAGCAGGCTATTGATGCTCTTGGCAGGCAAGCTGAAACTGCATTAGGACAAGAGGGTGTTGGGAGCTTAGTACCAGGATTTGCACCTAGAGGGATTACACAAGGGTCAATAGCTGGAGCTAAACAAACTGCTCAGGCTAATTTACTGAGTGGTCTTGCCGGACAGGAAAGACAATTAAAAGATTATCAAAAACCTTTAGATTTTAACTTCACTACATAATGGCTGATTTAGAAAGATTACAAGCATCAAGAGCAAAGCAGGAGGCAAGGGGTTTTAGTGAACCTACTGCACCTGTTAGAGATACAGCAAGAGAAACTGCTAAAATCAATGAACTTGGGCTTGATACTTCCCAAATAACTCCTGATATTGAAAAGGATTTATTTGAAGCTACTTATTCACCAGAGGAATTAAGTGGGCTTACTGACTATAAAACTTTGGTTAAAGGACAGAGCAGGTTGGCAAGTCAGGCAAAAACAGCTTTAGGAGAGGCTCAGGGAGCTTTTACTGGATTTAAGCCAGGACAGATGATGGGAGTGCTTGAAGAGGCTTTGAGAACTAAAACAGATGTAGGAGCACAGCCATTGGGCACAAGTGAGCTGTTTGAAAAGGCTGGTATACCTCAGACAGGGGTTGCAGGTTTTAAAACACTTACACAGTCATTAAATGAGAATTCTAGGGCTATGGAAGATAGATATGGTTCATTTGTTAATGTTTTAGATAAAGCAGGCAGATTTGTAGGTGAAGAATATAAAGCTTTGGCAGATAATTATAAATTTGCTATTGATCAGTATAATGATGAAAGAGCTAGGTTGGATGGTATGATTGACAACATTGTAAAGCAAGAGCAGGCAATGGCTATGGTGGAAAAAGAAGTAGAATTATTTAAGGAAAAACAAGAATTTATTTCAGGCTTAGAACCAACTGCACAGGAGAAATTGGCTGCCAAAGAAAAAGGTTATACTTATGTTCAGGGTGAATATGTACCGACAGGCAGTTTTGAGGCTATTTTTGCAGATGTTGGTGATCCTAACAATGATTTATATGGAGAATGTGCTTATATGTCTAACAGGATTACATCCGGTGAGCCAGGTGATAAGCAATGGTTAGGCAATATGTATGAAGAAAAAATAGGTAAAGTAACTCATTATGATAATCCTACAATAGGTGATAAATTAGTTACTAAAACACGCATGCCTTATGGTCATGTTGGTACAGTAATAGATTGGAATCCGGAAACTAGAAATGTGCAGGTAGTTGAGTGGAATAAGGGAGGGGATCATCAGATGGAAGTTAATGAGTATAATATAGATGAATTAAGTAATGCTTATTCCGATACTGCTACCGGAACTGCTAACTGGGGATTTGTAGAAGCTACTTTAAAACCTGAAATAGCACAAAAATTGAGTGGAATAGCAGAGGGTGGAGGAGATATTGGTACACTTACTCCTGCACAAAGATCAGCAGGTGCGGTGTTGGCAAAACAATTATATGGCACGATAAAAACAGAAGAACAAATTAAAAACTTCCTTAATCCAATATTGGAAAGAATGGCAGCTGGAGAAAGTATAGATACTATAGCTGATGATTTAAGATTTAAGGGGCAATCTCCTGAATTCACAGGTATGGTTAGAGATGCAGCACAACAAATAACTAGCAAATTATCAGATAAGAAAACTCAAACTGTATTTGATAAATTAGATGATGTAATAGGTAAAGGTGATGGTGGTCAACTTCGTGATTTCCTAAAGAAAATGGCTATTGAACATTCAGCAGGTGGCACAGAACAGGCAAAAATGATTATGGGGCAGGAAAGAACAGTAGAATTTTTGGATGAAATTGCTGATGATCTTAAAACATTGGAAGATAATGGTATAAGTACAAATATTTTCACTGGCAATTTAGAAGCAATGGCAAAGAAAGTAGGTGCAGTAGCAAATGCTGACATGAGAGCAGTAGCCACTAAAATAATGAAAGCCAGACAACAATATAGACGATCAATGACAGGTGTAGCATTTAGTCCTGGTGAAAATCTTGAATATGATGCCATATTCCCAAGTATTGATAAAACAGCTAATTTCAATACAGCTACAATCACAGCTCTAAAAGAAGCATTTAGAGGTGATGTAGATTTCTTCTATTCATTTGCTATGGGAGAAGATGCTTATAATGAAATATTTAAAAATGCTAGTCAGGGTGGTGGCACATCTCAGGTTGCTGAACCAACTCAGGCAGATATTGATTATCTTACTTCATTAAATCTTGGAATATAATGGCTAATTTAACAAGAGAACAAGTTGCAGAAATTATTAAAAATGCTCCGGCAGGCACTTCTCCGGCTGGGATAATTGCTGGCTTAAGGCAACAGGGGCATACCCTAGAGGGATTTGCTGAAGTGCAACAGGTACAACCTGCACCACAGCAATCTTCAGCTCTTAGAGGAGTTGGAAAACAATTAAAAGAAACGGGGAGTGGTTTATTTAAAGGAATAAGTAAATTCGGAGAAATATTAGGCTCACCAGGCAGAGCTTTAGGAGCTTTGGCAGGTACTCCATTTGCTAAAGATAAAAAAAAGGCACTTCAAACATTTGCTACAGAATCACAAAAGCCATTAAAAGCTGGTTCTGCAATAATCCAAGCATTGGGTGTTAATCTGCCTAAGCAGGTTGGCACAGGTGTTGGGCAACTTGCAGGAGGTACTGTCAGAGGGGTAAAAGAAATAGCTACTGGTGATATGGAGGGATTAAGAGAAGCTACCGAAGAACAAAAAGCTGGATTGGGTAAAGTTGGTAGTGGAGTAGCAACTGGACTAGCTTTTGTGCCTACACCAGCATCTCAGTTTGCCAGTGGGGTATTGAGAAACATGGCTGAAGCAGTTGATAGTGGTAGAGATCCAAGAGAAATATTGGCTGAATCTTTAACTGCTGGTGGCTTACAAGCAGTAGCATTTAAAGGATTGGAAAGATTATTTAGCCCTAAAATTATTAAAGAAGCACAGGCTAAGGCTACTAAACAATCACAAGTTAGAGCTAAAATTAAGGATAAACAGCCCAAAAGGGTAGAAGAAATGCCTACAGAAGAAATAGCCAAAACCACTACAAGAGAAAATATAGCAGGCTTAAGACCGGATATAAAAAAGCGTATCAGTGGCAAGGCTGAACCATTAAAGGAATATTTTGATGTTGCTAAAGCTAGAAATGTTGATGACTTAGCTCCATCACCTTTGTCTGTAGCTGCTGATAAAGTTGGTACAGTAAGACGTATTTTAACAGATAAATTGGATGATACAGGTTCTGGTATAGGGAAATTCAGGCAAAAAATACAAACTACAAAAGCTCCGGTACAGGATATTCAAATGGCTATTGATAAATTGGATGATGCTATAGGTAAAAAAGGTCTTGTTGTAGAAAATGGTAAACTTATTGGTGCTAAAGGCAGAGAAACTATATTTAGCACTAGGGAAATTCAGGAACTGCAAAATATGAGAGATGGCTTATTGAGATTGAAAGGTGATCCTACTGTAATCAGGATTATAGATAACCGGAATATTATTGATAAAAATATAAATTTTGCTAAACAGGCTAGGGAAATTTCAAATAAACTTGATTTAATAGCTAAAAAAGTAAGAAGTTCTCTTAAAGACACCAACAGGCAAATTATAGGAGCTGAACAGGCTCAATTGATGGATGATTATAGCCGTATAGCTGATTTGTTGGAAGATTTGAATAAATTGACTTCTAAAGGCAAAAATGCTGAATTTTTACTTAAAAGAATTTTATCTGAAAGGGATAGAATACCTAAAAAAACACTTGATTTAGTGTTTAGAGAAACAGGCATTGATTTGATGGATGATGCTGTGATGGCTCAGGTTGCTACTGAATTATTGGGAAACCCTGCACAGAAAGGATTGTTTCAGCAGGAAATAACAAGAGCTGGTTTAGATATAGCTTCTATATTAAGTGATGGGAGAACAGCAGGGGCTTTACGTCTATTAACTAAAGGTGCTAAAAAATTCTTTGAACCGGAAAAAGCTTTTATAAGGGCAGCAGAAAAAGGTCCAGTTCTGACAAGGCGACCTGATGTGGCACAAAAAATTAAAGCTCAAGCGGAACTAAAGGAAACAATTAAATCGAGAATAAAATCTAAACAATCCCCAGCAGGTTTTAAGCAGGGCGAAATCCCTCAAACTAATGTAAAAGTTTTTCATGGCACTCCTACTAAAGGAATAAAAACATTTAAAACAGGAGATGGCTCACTTGGTAAAGGGGTGTATTTTGCTGAAACTAAAGCAAAAGCAAAATTTTTTCAAGGAACAAAGGGTGGGGAAATAGTTGAAGCTAAAATAAATTTAAAAAAACCATTTATTTTAGATGAAACAGTTGGCGATACATCAATTTGGCAGGAAGTAGGTGTAAAGGCAGCACAAAAAAATGCATCTGCAAAATTAACATCTAAGCTTAAAGAAATGGGGCATGATGGAATTATAGCCATCACAGAAGAGGGGAAAGAATTTGTTGTATTTGATCCATCACAAATTACAATCTTATCTAAATGATTATTTTCTACAATAAGCAATTGCCCACATCATAATAGCTATTCCTAAAGCCCAATGTATACAAAAGCCAAAAATTGTTAAAAATAATGCACCCATCACCTGTAAAAATGAAGTTAAATCATTATCCATAGTCTTTAATTATTGGTAATAAATATACACTACTTTATAATATAAGTCAAGCATTATGCCACAAAAATATTTTTCTCAGTTAGACCCAGCTTGGGATCGTGAAATGTTAGGCGATACAACTTACTCAATTCATTATTGGGGATGTCTTGATACTACAGTTTGCAATGCAATACAGCAGATTTATAAACATTATGATTTCACACCTAAGAATGGAGCTGAATTATTTGAATATCTGCCAAATGGAAAGCTGATACATGATTCAATTAAGTTTAAGGATATGGAAGTCACTCGTGTTTGGCAACGACCTGACCATGATGTTATTACAGATTTTACAAATAGTGAACATAAGGCAATAGGTGTCAGAATGGCATATAATCCTTTACATTGGGTATTAGTGCACAAATGGACATGGAAATGGAAAAACTGGTTTCTTGCTGTTGACCCATATACTTATAATCCGGTTACAAGAACCGCAAGGATTGTTAAAAGGCTGAAAAAAGATATTGATGGAGCTTTCTTGTTCAGTAATTCTAATTAAAATATTACTCCTCTTCGGTTACACCAATCTATGAGATAATCTCTTAATTGGGTTACCATCTCATTTTCAGAAAGGAGAGTGGTTCTTTGCAATGTGTGCCTGACCCTCCTTATTTCTTCATCAAATTCTAATGGAAGATTAAGATCATCTAAATCTTTTTGTAATAGAATATCAAACTCTTCTTTGGTTCGGGCTTCTTTATTGAAATGCATTTTATTTTTTGGCTTTAAGAATTGTTAATAATTTTACTCTTTGTTCATCTAATGGTATTTGATGATTACCTATACTTTCAGGATTTTTAGCAAGAGCTGTTAATCTATCTTGGGTTTCCTGTACGATTTTCCATGCCTCTTCTTCTGAGAATAAATCAGGATTTTTTAAAATAACTTCAACACCACTTCTAACATTCACAATTTCAGCTTTTCTATCAGTAATATCAGTATTATTCTCTAAATATTTACCAATGACATTAACTAGATTAGCTCGTTTTGTGATTCTATTTTTCATGATTAATGCTTAAGTCCTAAAGTTCCAATTCTCATCTATAGTATCATCATTGTATATTACCCTCAATGCCCTGAGCACGTTTTTATTCCAGTTAAATTCAGAGGTGGCATAGCATTTATACGGCATTGGAGCATTTTGGCAGGAGTATTTTGTGTCTATATTATATCTGCCACCCTGACTAAGATGCCCTATTCTGTTTATACCATTCAGATATTGATTGTTCAGGGTGTCCATAATGGCTGTCCATCCCTCTAGTGGTGTAAAATATCCAACTCTCCAGCCTCTGTCATTATTGCCAACATTTCCATAATTATTTGGTGTACTTAGATATTTGCCACACTGGGTATCAGCCCATGCTATTGCAAACACTACGGAGGGAGCTATATTTGCTGTTTTAGCTGTTTCAATGATGTCCGGATATATTTCCTGCGTAGCAGTATCACAGTGGCTAAAAACAAATTCTTTTATGTTTTCTGACTTGTATAAAGTGGGGTGCATTTCTCCCTGCGGATTATATTCATCTGGGTAAAGAACGGAACTGTGACTTAGCACCATGTACAGAACCATGAACAGAACGAATATTGAAGGGGTTAGTTGTTTTTTTATTTTCATTTTTAAGTTTATTAGCTAAATAAGTTAGTAATATGAATCCCACGAATGAGATTATAAAGCAATATAAGATTTCCATTTTTGTTTTTGGTTAAGTTTTATTTTTGTTTTGAGGGGATGTCACCCTTGTTAGGTTTTAAAAGTTTGTTTTTTAATTCCTGTATTTCTGATATGAGCCTGTCTTTCATAAATGTGGGAACTGATAGCCTGTCATCCATATTTTTTAATTCTTTCAGTTTATGTAATATCAAATATCTAAGCTGATCCTCTGTGATTTTAAACATCTTTTTTCTCATGACACTACTATTATATCATAAATTGAGATAAAAGTCAATCAAAATATACTATTTCCACATCATTTTTCTGTAATATTTCTTCTAATCTGTTTATGGCTGTGTCCGGTATATTACCTCCATTTATCCATTTTCTTATTGTATCAGTGCCCCTTACCATCTGTCTGGCAAGATAATCTATTGTGATTCTTTCATTGGTCTGTTCCAATGTAGCTTTTAGATTTATTGTTTTTGGCATATTGTTGTTGTTACATATTATTAATTATTTTTTCCCCCTGTTATTCTGTTGGTGGTGGTGGTGGTGTCTGTATAATTTGCTTGGTAAATTTGATTGCTGCCTGATGTCCATTGCATACTCTTGCCACAACCCCTTTGCAAGAATGAAGATCCGCAATCCATATTTTCTGCTCGTGACTTATATTGCCACCTTTTTCTTTCTTCATTTCTATAAAGAGAATCTGACCTTGATTATCAGCTCTGAGTTCCGATGGGATGATTAACACCAAATCAGGAAATCCTCTTACCACACCAGCCATTCTGTTTTGATTTATTGCTTTCCAGCTATCTGTAAAGGTGGATTGGGCAGTGGCACAGACTTTTATGCCCTGTTCTCTTGCCCACTGGACAAATTTAGCTTGGTGTTTTAGTTCTGATAGTTGTTCTGTCATGATACATCATCCATAAATTTTGCTAACTCAGGATCTTCCTCAACCTTTTCTTCAGTAGTCTTATAACTGGGGTTTTCACCAACTAATGGTGCAATCTTCTTACCGATTTTAGAAGCCTCAGCACGTTCTTTCATGGCTTCCTGTGGGGTTTGGTACTTCTTTTTGGGTTTTATCCCAAACACTTCTTCTGCTTCATAAACTGTAATGTGTTTACAGTTCTGTCTGTATTTGAATGAGGGGCAAGAGCAGACTGGCTTTCCGTTCACCTCTGTGATTACATAATCACCAGTCTTGCCTTTAATCTTGCTTGTTTTTAACCTTATTCCTCGCTTTTTTTTTCCTCTTCTTCTTCAAATGGAGCTTCCTCCTTTTCTTCTTTTGGTTTTCCTTCAATCTCTTCAACAGACACAACATTACAATATTCATTACCATTTGTAGCTTTGGTAATCTTGGTTGTGAATTTGACCATCTTATCCACAAGCTTCTGCTCATCAAACTCACCTTCAGCCTTATCAAGCTTAACACCTGCAAGGACTAATAGGTGATCGAATGATGGGAAACCAGGAGTGAAGAAGTGACTGAAAAGTGAACCATCCTCCAAAGAGAATTCAACAATCAGCTTGTCTGCTCCATCTGGGTTATTGTAGGTGCTTACCTTATGAATTACTCCTTCATATTCTCCATCAGGAATCATAGTTTCTGCACCTCTTTTGTATGGGAAAGCCATAATTAAATGGGTTAAAAAATATAATATTATTTTAGCATGTTTTCAATTTCTTTTATTCTTTCTGCACCTCTTTTTAATCCGATTATCAGCTTCTCTTGCATTTCAGGATCTTTTTCAAATCTGTGTGTGAGTAAAGATTCTTTAAAATTTGGGTTATAAGCCAACAGAATACAATACTCTCTTTCACATATAAGCATTTCCATCTGCATCTGCCAAACATATTTTGAATCTACTCCATCTTTTCCGGCTAACATGAGTTTAAGGAAATTGGTATCATTTGGGCATTTGACTTCCACCATCCCATCATCACCCTCAAGCCTATCAGGAGAACAGCCAGCAGTATCATCATCAGATGACACAAAGCCAACAATTTCTGTCTTAGCTCCGCTTTCCATCTCATACATTTCAATAGCTTGCTCTTCAAGTTCTTTCCCACGTTCCATATCTTCATTTGTATAGCTCTCCGGTTCTGCTGATGAGAGCTTTCTAGCCATAGTGTCTAACACTTCTGATTCTAGCCCTTTTCCGGCATTTCCTATTGCTTGGGCTTTGGATGATGTAAGTTTGCCTGCTCTTAAGGCATGCCACTCTTGGCTACCTTGTTCTATATCATTGTGTAATTTCATGGTTAAGTTTTTTAATTGATAAAGCTACATAATTTTCTTTTAAACCTTCTTGGAAATGTAAAACATGAGTAATCAAATATAAATTTGGTACAAGACTATCATCTGCAAAAAATTTTATTTTATCACCAACCTGAAAATCTCTATCATTTTTGCGAATTTCACAAGTCTTGTCATCTCTATAAATCGCTTCCCAATATTCTGATTTAATTTTAAGCTCATGTATTTTCATTATTTGGGGTTATAGGTTGATATTTTTCTCCATAATGTATATCCGTTTTCATCACTTCTGACTTTATCTGTTTCTTTATTGTACTCATTATCTTCCAGCCATTTCTGATATTTTTCTTCTTTTTCAAGTTTAGCTTCCTCTTCAGCTTTTTTCTTTTCTTCCTCCTCTGCTTTTTGTTTCTTCTCTTCCTCTTCAGCAACTCTTTTGGCTTCTTTGGCTTTCTGATCATCAATTATCTTCTGTTTCTTTTCCTCAGCTTCTTTTACTGCTTTTTCTTTGGCTTCTTCCGCTTCTTTGGCTATGCGTTCTTCTCTCTCCTTAGCTTCCTTAGCTTTCTGTTTTGCTTCTTCCTTAGCCTCCACTTCAGCTTTTTCTCTAGCATCTTTTCTGGCATCCTCAATCTTCTTAGCTCTGGCAACTTCCTCCTCAGCTTCTTTCAGCTGTCTTTCTCTTTCCTCAAGATATTCAGCCTTTTTCTCATTATAGAATGATGTAAATTCTTCCGGTGACATCAATAGTAGTTCATCATCAGAAAGCTCCACATCAATTTGTTTCAGCCTTTCCTTGCGTTCCGGTAGCAATTCCTGCCTTTCAGCAATTACTTTCTCATTGTCAATCTTCTCTTGTTTTTCTCTTAATTCTATTTCTACTGGCAAAACAATCCCAACAAGTTCATTCTCTTTTTCGATTACAGCTTTTTGAAAATCAATAGCTTCTCGTCTTAATCCCATTCCTATTTCTTTAAGCTTGGATTTTGTTTTTTTCAGATCCTTTCTTGCCCTGTCTACTGCCTCATATCCCTCAACATCATCAACTCCTTTGATTGTAAGGGCTTTATATTTAGTTGCTAGAGTTTGTAGTTCTGCTTTTTTTGGAGAGAACTTTTCCATGTTTAGTTCAGCCATTTTTAGGTTTGTTAGGTGGTAAATATTCTTGCATATTAAGTTTGTGCCAGCCTCTGTGTTCTTTGGTTTCATTTAATTGATACACTACTCCTTCTTCAGTTAAGCCATATAATGAAATATTATAATCTCCACTTGAATTCATAGCCTCAGAACAGGCTATCTGTTTAAATTTAAGTTCAGGCATATTATTTATTATTAGATTGTAATTCTTTTTTCCTGTCAGCAACAGCCTTGTCAAAATCTTTACCAGAACCCTTGTGTTTCTGCCAGTATTTTTTTAATTTTTCCAAAGTTTCAATTTTGCCAACCTCTGCTTTATACGGGTTTTCCTCCGCTTCCTCATCATCATCTATATCCTGAGTTACAAAATCAGAAGCTCCTGTAGCTGTGATTACCGCATCAACAAAGGCTCTTTTTTTAGCCATTTTCAGTATTGTATTAAACTGATCTTCTTTTTTGGGATTATCTATCTGCACATCCTCCTTTTTCCTAGTATCAGGATTGAGTTTCTGCACTTTCCGGTATCTGTATTTGGATTCCATTGAAGAACAGCTACCAACACCCTCAGCCAGTTTCATTTCATCTGAATTTCTGAACATCTTGCAGGTGACAATATACTCTACATGACCATCCGGTAAGTCTATCCTCTCAACTACAAATTCCGGATGAATCCCAAAACAAAGGGCAACTATTTCAGCTCCGGCTTTATATAAGGTTTTCTTTGTCGTGCTTGGTATAAGTCCGTAATGCTCTTTGTCTTTCAGAACTTTTTTCATCAGTTCTGTGAGCTGGGCTTTTTGTAGCAGGATTTCCTCTACACTAAGTCCTGTGTTTTCGGTTTTGGTTGTTAAATCGGTTGTTTCTTCGTCTGGCATGGGATTTGGGGTTAATTAATTAATATATGTTTCCATTGTCTATTATTTTTAATTGCACTTATTCTAGCTTTATTGAGCATAAAACATTTAGCAATATCTATATTTTTCATTCCTAATTTAATACAATATTTGATAACTCTTACTTGTTTATTGTTGAGTTTTGCCATCCCATTTAATATTCCTTTTGGAATAATATTTCTGTTTTTAGCACACATATCATCTGTATTCATTTTAGGGGTTGCCCAAAATAAATTATCAATATTATTATTTAGTCCATTATCATCTTTATGGCAAACATATAAATAATTATTAGGATTAGGGAGAAATGCTTGAGCCACTAATCTATGGATTAATTTTTGTTTACGAATATTATTTTTACATAAAATAATATGGTGATATCCCATATTAGCTATTATTGGTTTTAAAATTTTCTCTTTAAAAAAATATTGTTTTATATTCCCAAAAATTCCTGCATTTTTAATTACTCTTTTTAAGCTTTTAACCCTTCCCATATTACTTACCTTGTAGTACCCCTTATAACCTTTGATGTCTTTCCAAATTTCAATTTCTTTATTTTCAAAATCAGTATGCCCATCACTCATTGGTGAGTAACTGCCATCTGAATTGTGAGAAACTGGGATATTAGACATATTGTTATTTTTAGCTGACATGATAATAATATAATAATAAAAGGCAAATTACAAGCAAAATCACTTGACATGGCACGAGAAAGTATGTTATTAGCCATTAACATATTTACATGAATTACACCATTTTTCTTTTCTGTTTGTTTTGTAATTGCCACAATCTTCACAGACATCTTTTTTATCCATATCATTTTGGTTTTCTTCAAAATCAATATCGTCTATATCCTTATTTTTTATTGTTGGTCTATCCATATTGTTTTCTAATTGGTAAAGCCTGATGTTTAAAACATAAATCTCTTCCCCTTATCAATTGGCTAAGTTCTTTCTGCTTTTCTGAGATTCTCACACCGCAATCATCACAGAATATGGTAATGGTATTTTCTGTTTTGTTTAACCGGATAAGCTCTTTTAGGGCTTTTTCCTCTCCTCCATGCTTTTCTATAAAGAGTTTTAGCAGTTTTCTGCCAGGAACTTTGACCAGTTCCGGTTTCTTTTTAATCATGTACGGATGCAAAATCCACCATTCATGTAGTAATCTTCTGTTCATTTAATAGCAATAAAACAAATAAAATTATTCTGTTTCCAGCAAATATCAATATGCTCAAATCCAGCATTTTTTAATAATTGCCAGTTTTCTTCCAATGTAAGGAGTTTCATTAAATATCTTAAATCCTGTTCTTTGTCTAATATTTCATCACTGGAAAAATGCGGTCTTTTGTAATCATAGCTTTGAAAAGTGAATATATCCTGCAATTTCGGAGTGGCACTGTATATCTTTTCAGCAAACACAAAAGCACCTCCCCTGTTTAATCCTTTGTAAATATTATTGATTATGTTTTGTTTGTTTTTTATCCATAAGAACTGAAGTGTGAATATTGAAAGTATCATTGAGGCATTTTTGAATTCAAAATCTTTGTTGAGATCATGTTCAATGAGTTCAATATCCAATTCCTTTTTAAGCTCTTTGGTGAAGTTATAATTATTTTCAATGCCATAGTATTTTATCCGTTTGTTAGTGGATTGTTTCAGCTTTCTAAGCTGTCTGCCTGTTGAACAGCCAATATCATAAACATTAGTGTCATCTTCCAAAAACCAATTTGCAAATGATATTATCTGATTGTCTAAAATATCATATCCCTGAATGGATTTCTTGATATGATCATCAAAGTTTTTGATTGTAGTGAATGAGAATGTCATTTTAATAGGGTTTTAAATTCTGAATTACCGCATTGGAAATTGGTTTGTTTTCTTGGTTTGAATATATCAAAATATCCAGGATATAGATTCAAAAGCACTTGTTTCTGTTTTGGCTTGTTACATTCTTCAAAAGTAAGATTATAAAAGTAGTCAAAAACCTCTTTTGTAACAAAAGGAGCTATAAACTGTTTGTCACAAGAGGCACTAATCTCTTTTAGGGCATCATATTGATCTGCATAATTGAGATAGGCTTTATTCCTGAACATTTGCATAGATTCCAATGTAGGTGTTTTTTCACCTCTTAAAGAGCATTGAATTGAAAAATCTCTGCCAATTCCATAGTAGGCATCACTTCCTAGTCCTGAATAAATTACCTCCTCTTTGATTTCTCTGATACTTAATTCAAATAAAGCCAAAACCAACAGGGTTGCTCTTTTTCTTTTACTTATACCCATATCAACATACTTTGGAAACATACTTTTTATGTCTGTTGACTTGGGAATATTTATTCTATCAATAAACAGGTTGGATTTGGCAGCAACTTCTATTGAAGATTTGTAGTCATCGCTGTCCACACCATCAACAGTAGTAATGTAAAGAGCAGGTGTTAGATCCTTACTTAATAACAAATTCAGGACAATAGAACTATCAACCCCTCCACTGAAAAGTAAGGCTACTGGCTCTTTATCTATGATTTCCTTGAGAAGAAGATTCTTTAACATTTCAATAAAAGTTATGTAACCCTTTTCCTATTGCTTCTATTACTGGGATTGATACTGTTCTACCGCATCTTTCATATCTTTCAGAATCAGATACCAGAGAGCCATCAGCATAGTATTTTGTCCAGTTATCTGGCAGTCCTTGTAATCGTTCACATTCAAGTGGGGTGAGTTTTCTAGCCCTCTTTCCTTTTAAAAAAGGTACATTGTGTCCACCAGTCCCCATATTGGCTGTTAAAGTTGGCACTCCTTCTGATTTATAGTCCCTGAAATATCCCCCTCTTCTGTATTGGGTAACAACATATTGCCTTGCTGCTCCTCCTTTGTGGTAGTTGGCATCAAGGGTTGGAGAAATGTTGGAGAAAAACCCCTCCCTTGTTTTTTGTTTTCCTCTGTCCGTTTCATCATCCTCTCCACTTGGGATTGTGAAAGGAAATACTTTGGGTCTGGGCTTTCCTCTAAGATTTGCGATAAGGAAAGTCCTTTCTCTGTGCTGTGGGACACCCCAGTATTGGCTGTCAAGCAATTCCCATTGAGCATCATACCCCATCTCATCCAGTGCACACAGGATGATTCTGAAAGTTCTTCCTTTATCGTTGCTGAGTAGTCCTTGCACGTTCTCAAATAAGATATATGGTATTTTTTTATCCCTAGCAAGTCTAAACATTTCAAAACATAAAGTGCCTCTCGTATCTTCAAGGCAGAATCCAGTCCTTTTTCCAGCGTTGGAAAAAGTTGCACAAGGAAATCCCCCCACGATAAGGTCTGCACTTGGAATAACCTTTGCTGTGATTGTTCTGATGTCTTGCCCATTTGGTTTATTTTTAAAGTTATATTCATATATGCTTGCTGGTCTTTCCAGCCACTCATTTGCCCATACGCATTTATGACCAGTCCTCTCTAGTCCTAAGCGGAATCCTCCAACCCCTGCAAACAATTCTATAAATTTCATATTTTCCCATTAACAAATTCCAAAGCTTTGGGATGGAAGCTGATCAGCTCCTTCCTGAAATTTTCAACATATAGATTGCTCATATCCTTAGCACGAGATAGAGCCACATAAATCTGGGAATGAGTGAATATCCTCTCCAAATCACAGTAAACCTTATCCAAACTCATGCCCTGAGCCTTGTGGATAGTGATTGCCCATGACAACCTCAGAGGTATCTGACCGATTTTAGCTACTGAAACCATTTGCCCATCCACTTGTTTCTCTATTGGCATATATTCTCTTTCAACAATAATATGTTCCCCGTTGTCAAACTTCACTTTTACTGTCTTGTGATCAAGAATATCTGTAATAACACCTGTGCTCCCATTGGCAATGCCCAAGTCTATATAGGTATTCTTGAGCATCATCACCCTTGCACCTTTTTTTAGCTCAACTACCCTTTGGATGAGGGAATTTTGAAAAAACCAGTTGATTTCATATTTATCCCCTTCAGCAGAAGCAAAAAATTGCTTTAACGGATCAGGAATCGCATCCAATTTGGATTGATTGATATTATCACATTCCCTGTTGGTAGGGTAAAGCCGGACATAATCCTCATGTGGTCTGTCTTTACAGCATTTGTCCTTAAAAGTATCAAAATCTTTTTCCTCCAGCTTGCCCTCTCTCATCCTCGTGAGAAAATCAATAAATGTGGTGTCTTTTGCCTGTCTGAATATTTTATCCAGCATAACACCCTCAAAATCAGCATCTTTCCATGCTTCAGATTCAAAACAGAATGGCTCATCATCTCCAACTGGTGGAAGCTGAAGAAAGTCACCAACCACAATCATCTGTATACCGCCAAATGGCTTATTATTTCTTCTGACTTTTTTTAAAACCCCATCCAGCAAATCTATAAAAGAACCGGACACCATAGATACTTCATCCACCAAAACAGCCCTAGCTCTTTCAATTTTCTGCCTTATCTCCCACCATAGCTTGTTGGTAACATCCTCTACTGTTTCATGATTAGGTTTGATACCACTCCATCTATGCAGGGTTTCTCCACCTATATTGATTGCTGCAATGCCTGTTGATGCAGTCAGGTAGACATGAGGATATTTCTTTTTGATGTGTTCAATCGTATAGGATTTTCCTGTTCCGGCAGAACCTGAAATAAAGATATTTCTACCTTTTTCTACGAGATCCACTGCTCTTTGCTGTGATTTGGTTAAGGTCATTAGGATAGTATTTTACTAGCTTCTTTAGTGAATTTGCAAGCATTAAATTTATCAGAACAATGGCATTTGTTTTTCATTTGTTGTATTAACATTACAAGCTCTCTTGATTGTTTTTTTGACATTTTCTTTCTTGGTTTGTTCGTGTGATACTTCAAATAAAACTCCTTGTTTGTCATCTGTTCCATATCCTTTTCTTTTTGACGAAATATCTTTTCCATACCACTTGTCCCAAGTGTCTGTGGCTTCTTTTTGAGTGAGTTTATGAACTGATGATATTTTCTTTTGAGGATGTAGATACCATGCTTGAGGTAGTTTTTTATAATATTTTTCATAATTTTTTGTATTACCCATTAAAAAATCTGCCTCCCATATTAAAGCATGAAAATTCCTTACCATTAAATTGAGTATCGTCATCCTAACAGCTAGAGGGTCAATATCAACTTGTTGGAAATAACAGTTTTTCCATTTAGGAGATTTGTGATAAAGGTTATAGGCTGAAATCGCAAAAACTCCTGAGCCACAACATGGATCGCAGATATGGATTGGCGATTTTTTGTTTTTTAAATTTTTACCTATTGTTTCTTTGTTCATAAAATCACATATCCAAAGAGGAGTTGTAATTTGACCTCTTTTTGAATCAGTACCAACCCGATTCCATTCTTTGCACAATAAATCTTCTTTCGGGATTGGGTTATGTGATTCTAGGAAGCTATGTAACCATTTGATATGTTCGGTTTTTTTAGGATATTCTCCGGTCACAAAAAAATCTACTGCTTTGTGGACAGTTTCAGAAAATTCTATTTTGTCGGTTATTTCAATCATCTTGCTCTTAATACCATATGATAAATTCGTGAATAGGTTTCATCACAATTAAATGTTTCAAATAATTCATTTTTAACAGCCATTGCCATTTGTGAGTATGGTCTTATCTTTGAATATTTTTTAATTAAAACTTTAATTTCATTTAAAAATGGTCTTTTTGGGGAACTCCCATATCTGCGTTTTTGTTTTTTGCTCATCTCAGTTATGAATGGTGGCAAAGCAGTTCGCTTGATACTGTGTTTGAAAGCTACATCATCAATTTTCATTGTCTGTAAATCTTTCCATACTCTCTTTTTTTCTTTTGTTGTAAAATCAGAGAACTTTTTTAAATAATTAAAATCGTAATATCTTCTAAAGATTTTTCTTAAAAGTTTATACCGATGCTTGAGAGTGTTTGGGTTGATACGCAATTTCACATGGGAACATCTGCGTGGTTCATTGTAAATCAAATGAAATCTGACTATTTCACAAAGCTGTTCCTTGATGTGATGCTGAACGTGCAATTTGTTTATATCATTCTCAATAGCTTTTAATGTTAAATTTAGGTTAATTTGGCTCAGGGATGGATTGGTATAGGATTGGAAATCGCCATTAAAAGCTTTGGTATGAAATCTGTGTGTATCTTCTTTGCTTATCAAATCCATCATCTTTTGTTTTAAAGCAGTTGAAAGATAATTTAAAAAATCTCCTTCTTCCATATTGCCCCGATATTCCAAACATTTTAAAGTGGCTATTACCAATTCTTGGTACATATCATCCTGAGTATTCAAATACCCAACTTTAGCAGAATATGAATAAGCTCGTTTGCGAATCATCTTTTCGTATTTTTTATAATTATGGTTCAGCATATTAAAATGGTAAATCTTCTTTGTCAATATAGCTCACAACATTTCCAGCATTTAAGTCTGTACTGTTCATAGGTGGTTTTAAGCCAGTTATATAAACATCTCCTCCGGTGATCCTTGTTTCATGAAACCCTTTCTGTCTTAATCTCTTAAAGAATTTTGACCTCCCATATGGTTTCATGCCTCCTTCTCTGACCCAATCCCTATACGATACCCATATTTCAGCTCTTTTTGCCTGTCTTTTCTTATCAACCAAGTCAATATCATCAAGCCATTGGCTAAGTGTGTCATGCTCAATCAGATATTCACCCATAGCTTTACTGCATCTTTTTGGCAGTTTGAAATATCCCCTGTTCCTCAATCGTTTCAGACCATGAATTGCCCATGAGAATATGTCCTCAGCTTCATCTTCAAGTTTCCGTTTTAGTAACGGATCTCTGGCATTTTCCTCAATCTCAGCATCAAATGGCAGGATGTGGAATCGGTCTTTCACATTGGCATCTGTGTTTGAGGTAAATGGCAGGTCATTACAGGCGATTATCAGTTTCGCTGTAAAGTTAAAGGAAAAATTGGGTTTGTATTTGGTGGAAGCCTGCACAGGTTCATTGGATATGGCACTTTTTACTGTTTCGGTGTCCAATTGACCGCCCTTAGTGGAATCATATGAAAAATTAATCACTTTATTATTGGTGGCTTCTATGTGTTTTTCATCGTTGAGGGATGCCAAACTGAGAGATGAGCAGTTCTCCTTACCGATTATTTTTGACCATATGTGTAATAACACCCCTTTTCCGTTCCTGCCTTTGGATGTCAGTATCAAAGCCTTTTCAAGTGGATTGCCCACAGTCAGGCTGTAACCCATCCATTCCTGTATAAAATTTATCACATTTTTATATTCTTCTGCCTCTTCTCCGTTCTCAAATTTTGATGGATCGTCAAACCCCATAGATATATTCAGAAATTCAAAAAACAATGGTGCTTCATATTCTTTTTTTAAATCAAACTGCAGCCTTGAGAATTTGAACTCATCTTTTGTGTATTTTCTGGTTTTCATACTGTCAAGATCCAATATTCCGCTTTTCAGGCATATCTCATTGGCTTTGTGGTCACTCAGCTTGTATTTGATATTTGCCCTGTATTTTTCATAGGTAAGTGCTTCGATCATTTTCATTATTTCCTTGACCATGTTCCTTGTAGCCGGAGAATTATATGTGCTGGTATATTCTTTGAATATCCATGCCTGAGTGTTTTCCCAGCTTTCCTCCCTCCACACCCCTTCATGATAAAAATAAGCAGTCTGATTAAAGATTATTAAATCCTTATCATTAACAAAGCTCATAGCTATTTTCATGTATTTCTC